>CERP01016447.1_pt1 | contig 14998 bp, 6 predicted proteins | sample 530801 | NCBI WGS metagenome assembly CERP01 (sample SAMEA2620991, study PRJEB7988) | marine metagenome | biome: marine biome (ENVO:00000447); feature: surface water layer (ENVO:00002042); material: "saline water (ENVO:00002010), including plankton (ENVO:xxxxxxxx)" | depth 5 m | reverse complement strand
GTAGCAAAATTTGAATGAAGAGTTTGGAATATATATTCTCCTGTATTTATATTAAAAGTTCCTTCTACTAAAGCAGTATTTTCTCCAATATTGTTTACATAATTTGCATGAGCTGCTATAGCTAATCTAGAATGAGGTCCTCCTCTAAAAGTTAATACGCTATATGAATAATAAGTAGTTGCAACACCAGCACTATCAGTTGTATATATAAGAGTATCTACAGGAGATTCTAAACCAGAACTTGTAAATTTCCATGCTCTTAAATATACACTATCTTCATTAAATTTTGAGTAAGTAGTTAAAATCCAACTAGTAGTTACATCTAAATTAATAATAGAAAATCCTGACAAGTATTGTGCTTTATCTCCTCGCGTATTGCTTTGTGCTAGTATACCTTGTGAATAATCTCCAGGAATTTGACCTACAGCATCTGCAGTACTATAAACTTGAGGAGAGTTAGCATCAGTAAAATCTAAAATAGTATATACAATATCTCCGTCACCTTTAAAAGATATAAAAACATAAGAATTTAAAGGATTTGTACAAGAGTGACATTGAACAAAAGCATATGGAACTGGAGAACTACCAACAAGACCATCTATATTTCCAACTAACGTATTACCATTTTTATCAGATAGTACTATAGCATTATTATTAGCGTTTATATATGAATCTAGAGTACCAAAAAGAGAATTAAATTGACTTTCAGTAGCAAGGTTATGAACATACGCAGACGCAACTACTTCTCCGTTAAGATCTTCTAATACTGCACGATGTGGTAAAAACGCAAAAGCTCTTGCTGAACTTGTTCCAAAAAATTTATCTGCAGCTAATCTATCTTTAAAAAAACCATTTCCATGTATAGGATCTGCTAAATTTGTAGGTGTAGTACTAGTTGAAATTAACGAACTTGAATTTAAATTTAATGCGCCGCCATATAAATACAAAGAAGAAGGAAACCCTTGAGGATTTATATTAAAAGATTCTAAAGAATCTACAGAATAACTATTAAAAACACTGTCTTGGCCTCCTAAAGCATGTTCTGCTAAATTAATATTATTACTATCACTTACAGGTAAAATACTTAAACCTGTATTAAATGAATTAATTGTAGGGTTTGCAAATTGCGCTACGCCCATATAATCAAAATCCGATTCTGCTATTTTTAAATATTCGCTACCTGCAATAAATAAAATAGAATTATCTTTTGTTCTTATTACTTTCTCAACATCTCCTGAAAAAGGATTTGGAATCATTAAAGAGTTCATTGAAAGAGCTAATCCATTTGTAGCGTTAGAGTGTAAACTATATCTACATAAATATAATTCTAACGTATCAGGGTTTTTCATTACAGCATATAAATAATTATTGTGCAATGAAAACTCCATAGATACTGGAGTAAATCCTCCTGAATCTTGTACAGGATTAACTTCTAAATTTCGGTCATTAATTTCTGAGTGTTGCCATTTACCTCCAGGTACGAACGATGCTAAACCACCGTTTTCTTCAGGTAAAAATTGAGCAATATTAGGTGCATAACTTAATAATAAAAAACCGTGTTTAACACCTAATACATAATAAGATAAAAATGTATTTTGACAATTTTCTTGTAAATCAGACTGCGCTGCATTATTATGAGTTGCTGAATGTACATTTAAATCAATAATATCATATGGTTTTAAAGACATTATTGAAGGAACTGATTCTAAAACTCCTATGTAATCTTGATCATCATCAGAATCATCTGTAAATGCTTGTTTATTTTCTGAGTATTTTTTAGTTAAAAAACTTTGTAGATTATTAAAACCTAAAAGTGCGTGAGAAAAAGATCTAACTATAATTTTATTACTTTGCATCCCATTTAAAAGACCACTAACTTGTTGTCCTCCTTCATAGTGAACTCTAAATGTTTTTTCACCTGTAGTAGTATTTAAATAATAAGGTGCAGGATAATGAATAGTAGTTGATATTTCTGAATCAGTTTCATTTGATTGAAAAGCAGATATAATACCTATAGGAGCTGGAAATACAAAATAATGTTGTAAATCTTTAGAAAACATAACAACACTTAAAGTAGCTCCTTTATTATATCCTTGAACAACAAATTCTGTATCAACCCCATCTATATAATCAAATTCTCGTAAAGCTGAAAATGTGTATCCAACACTTTTAATATTTTCAGCAGAAGTTTTTGAAAAACTTGCATCAGTTACAACACTGCTAGATACGGATTCTCCAAATGCAGAAGCCATATAATCGGTTACATTAGCAGCAGATATAGATTTTGCTTGAAAATTACTTTCTTCAGTATAATTTAAAGTATTACTAAATACAAATAAACCATAAGAATCTGCAAAAACACGTTGATTACCAACTTTAACATCTTGTTCTCCTCCACCTGAATCAGTTTGTGTTTCTATCCCACAATCTGCTACTATTTCTCCATTAGGATAGTAATTTTCTTCTCTGTCACTAAAAGCTAATACTCTTAAACCTCTAGATCCTGTATTAATAATTGTAGAATAATTACCAGCCTTATTATCTGATCCTGCATGCATAACTAAAGGATTCAAAGTTCTTGCATCAAAAGAATTATAATCCCCTGGAGAAGACAAATATGCAGCATTATTGCTTAATCTATTACCAAACCTATCGTGTGCATATACAAATCCAGTGTTATCAATTTGAAGAACAAATCTTGGAAAAGATAATCCTCCATTATTTATGCTTTGAATATTAGATATAACAACACTAGAAACAATATTAGAGTAGTTTACAATTGTTTGAGAATCTTCCCAATTATCTATGTAATTTATTCCATCACTAGTTACAGATACAAAATTAGTTACATCGTCTGTAATATTAAAAAAGCTAGGTGTATTTATATTTCTTGAAGCTAGTCTTTTTCCTAATGGATTAATATTTTCTGGAGTTTCATATTCACAATCAAATGATTGTCTTAAAGCATTTTTAACATAGTTTGTAGCATTAGGATCCGTGCACCCATATATAATCTGCTGATGGTTATTAAAACCATAAATACAATTAATTTCTTCTATTAAATCTGTATAAGATAAAAGGTGGTCAAATTTTTCTAATTGATAAGATTTTAAACGAGTTACTTTATGAATAGAACTAAAATCATTCAATAAAAATCTAGGATTACTAACTGTATTTTTTTTGTTAGAAACAAACCCTAAACCGTATCCTATATAATAAATAGCATTATTTAATAAATAACAACTTCCTTTTGAATTAGCGGCTTGATATACTATAGAACTATTAAAGTTTATAAAAATTTTATCTCCCGATTTATCAACAGTAGCTCTTTTAGAATCTTGTCCTTCAAAATCATTAGTAATAATAATATCTGCTGACTTTTGATCAGACTCTATAAATGATAATACTAAACTATTTTTATGAAAATTATTTTTAGAATAATAAAAATTAAATAAATATTCCCATAATTTAAAAGCATTAAAAATTTCTACTTTTAATAATTGTTTATCAGTAGATACATTTAAATTAAAGTTTTTAGAAATAGAATATTTTATTTCAATATCTCCTACTCCCCCAGATTTAACTAAATTAATTGCATCTAATAATTTTGTGTATACTCCTAAATTATTCGTTCTACAAGCCATCGTATTTCTATTTTAAAGGTATTATTTGAAGTGCATATACATTTACATCAGTAGTTGCAGTTGCTGCATTTACATCTACACTAACTGTAATTGTTTGGTCCCAATTTAAATCTAAATTATTTGTAAGCCCCGCTGCAGTATCATCTTGGGTCATCATTATAAATCCAAAGACCATTGATTTAACAGTATCTGAATGGAGCACTGTAGCCTCATGATGAATAAATTGATTGTTAGGAGCAGTTGTTCCTGTTAAAGAAGATTCTAAAACTTGAGTTCCATTTATACCAATTGCTACAGTTTTTGTATTACCATTACCAGCTGTTTGGCAGTGAGATACAACTTTAAATCCTGTTCCTACAGGATATTCTCTTAAATCTACGTCTATTGACATAACTGATTCATAAGCTCCTGTAGTAGTAACACGCTCTCCATTACTAAGATCGTCAGTTGCAAAAGTTTTTACTCCTAAAGATACATCAGAGCCACCAGTAACGTTACTTTCTATATACCATTTTCCTATAGAATCAGTGTAAAGTTTTACTGAAGAATCATTAGAATTTATTAAAAAAGTTCTAGACCCTTGTATAGTATCCCCACCTGAAGCAACTACTGTAATATTATTTTTTAAAGCGCTTCCGTATTCATCTTTAATTAAGTATTTAACTAGTTTAGGATTAGATAATCTACCTATAGAAGGAAGAGTTAAAGTAACTGAATTTCTTCTAGAGTCTACTCCTATAATACCTTTATCTGATTCTAGTAAAGAATACGAAGAAGTAGATACTTCAATTCTATTGTGCTCACTTCCTATTTCTAAAGCTTTTTTATATGAGCTAGGAGTTAGCGCAGAAACATTTGAGTCTAATAATTCTAAATCTTTATTTGAAGCAACTTTAAGTATTCCTGCTTTATCTTCAGTAGAAAAAACTACATTAGTATTAACTATAGCATATTGATGTCCTACTGCTCCGTGTCTTCCCCCGTCTGAGTTTTCGACACAGATTACAATATCTCCAACTTGAACTTCAGGGCCATCTATTGCAAAAACTTCATAGTTATCTTCAATTAAAAATATTTCTCCTGCAGAAGCAGGAGGATACCCATTAGAACCTTTTTCCCTAACAACTGTTTTTAAAGTTTTAGAGATTTCTGAATCTACAAATTTTTTATTTACTAAATCTTGTTCTTCAAAAGAGTTTTCCACTGAAGAATGATATTTTAAAGGCTTTACAATTAGTGTTCTACCATCAACTTTTACAACATCTTCTAAATGACTATCTACATAAGATTTTGTAGCTGCATGATTAGACTTAAGGGGAGGTCGAGTAGTTAAAGGTTTTGATAATACAGGGTCTGTTTTATCAAGAGTAGTTTTAGATATATTTTTACTTAATTTACTAACATCAGTTTTTGTCCCTAATATATCTTGCCTTAAAGATTTTAATAAATCATTTTTTGTTATTTTTTTTGTAACTCCATTTTGAACAATAGTTAGTAAATCTGTAGGATTTGCAGACTGTGCTGAAGGAAGTTTTGATATTTTAATACTCATAAGTTTAAAAATTTAATATCCGCCTCCACTTCTGCTTGGGCCTGAAGACGAACGAGTTGTTGTATTAGATCTAGATCCTGATCTAGACATTGAGCTAGGTTTTGTTGGATCGCTTGTGTTCATAAGTGACTCATTAAAGGTAAGACTAGATGAATCATCGGCTAAATTTTTTGGTTTTGTATCCTTTAACTCAGCTTTTTTATTAAAAGTTTCTGGCATATCACCACTAATAGTTTCTCCACTTTCAGTAGTTAAAGATCCTACATCATATGTTATAATACTAGAATCATCTATAAATTGTATAATTTCTTTTGTAGCTGCATCAATATCTAAATTTAAATCTTCGCTATCTGTATATACTATACCTAATTCTGAAGCTACAATATCTAATCTATTTAATATTTCTTTTGTTTTACTCACTGAATAAGATGCTCTTTCTGGAATTTCTGATGCTCCTCCAGTAAAAGCTGGAGAGCTAAAAGATATACTATTTGGTGAAGCATATACGTGCTGCAAATTAAATAGTCCATAAGAATTTTTATCAACTACGTTTATTACTACGTCTCCATTAATAATTTTAGCATTAAAAATACTAGAAGTATTATTTATAGCTGAAACTAAATTAGCCTTAGTTTTTTCTAAAAGAAGATTATATTGTTGTACATTTTCATTTGAAGCAGTGTATGAATAATATGAAAGTATATCTAAATAAGTTAGTCCTACTGATCCATAATTATTTCCAGCACTACTTAAAAGAGTTGGAGCAGGATTTTGTGGAGTCCCAAAACTTTCTGATAAAGAATTTAACCCAACATTATTAATTGCTGTTGTAGCAGGCCATCCGTATGATAAATGTGCAATTGTAACTATGTTTCCATAAACATCAGTTGTATAAAGATGTAAAGGGTTTAATGCAAAAGTATACGCTTGAAGGCCACCAGGTCTATCTGAAAAAGCATTATCGCGAGACATATCTAGAGGGTGAATTTGCCCATGAATGCACTCAAGCCTTATGTTTCTTAAAGCAACAGAAGAAGGAGCTCTACCTTTTTGAAAAGTAGAAGGTATAATAGTATTTTCATAGTAAGATATAATAGCATTTAAAGTATTAAACTTTCGTATTTTTTTACGAGTCTTATTTCCTTCAGATAGATTATCTCTAAAAGAAAGAGAATAGTTTAACAAAGCTTTTTTAGCTTGCTGATATTTACTATAAATAATACCAATTAAATTAGCACTATCTCCTTTTCTTTCAATCATATTAATACTTTTTAATCAATTTGTCAAAACTACGAAATTTTAAAGATACTTCGGTATATTTTGTGAAAATTATTTGCACGTCTTGTTTTGTTTTTGTAAGTGTTTCCATTTTTGTCTAAATGGTAATAATATTTTAGACGGCCATGAGACTCTTCAGAATGTTCAGCACCCTCCATAGGACCTAAAGTAGAATGCACATGATAATATCCTTTATATTCAGTACCATCTAATCTATACAACTCATGTCCATATGTATATAAATTTGATAATTCTACTGCATTATTAGTATTTGTATTTACAGGCCTTTCACGATCTCTTCTTCCCTTTGACATTACTGCGTCTGATACAGGAACACCTGTTTGCCTACTTAAACTGCTATTAGGTATATTTATAGCAGAGTCTACATAAGTAGTTTCTACAACTCCATCACAAAGATTTTTAACAATAGTCGTTCCAGATATAAGCTGGTTAATTTGATTTACACTAGAGTATGATGAAGAAGGTCTTAAACTTATATCAGAAGCATAGGTTAATATATCTTTTAAACCTTTAGCTGCATAGTACATAGAATCTGCATCTGCATAAGTTTGAAGCATCCCATCTACAAGCGTTTCTGGTGATATTCCTCCTGCCTCAAACTGTGTGAATAATCCTAAAAAAGTATCTATTTCTGCATAAGTTACTTGAGTGCAATACTCAATATAAGCTTCTATAAAAAATATTTGCTCTGGACTAAAGGTACATCTAAATCCTGTTCTTGTTGCTGCTATAAGATCTCCATATTGCAAAGACTGACCACCATTAGTAAGCCTTGAATAATTAAATTCAGATCTAGGTAAAAAAGAATAATAGTGTCCGTTTTCCATAGAAAATCTTATATCGTAAGCATCACCTTCACCATATCTATTGTAGTACTGTTGACTTAGCTCAAAATCATTACCTATTGTATAATTAGCTTGCAGTGCTCTAACCTGTTCAAAAAACTTAGAGTATATTCTTTTTTCAATCGCAATACTTATGTGTAATTTACAGACAGCTTCTATATAAGTATCTACAGAAAGTGGTGCTTGTAAATATTTTGAAAGATCTGCATTCCACGTAGAAGTGCTAACATTATCTAAAGCACCATGATCTATTTGAAAAGGATATTGCATTAAATTTGTTAAATCTCTATATGTAATACCTTTTATATCGTCAGTACCTAACTTAACACCATTTAATGGGCCATCAGGATGAAATAAACCGTCAGCACAAGAACTAACAGTTCTAAACTTTGGCAAAGCAAAGTTTTGAAAATTTGTAAGCATACTGTCGCTTTGATATGTAAAATAAGTATCTGGATCTTCATATAACCAATGTAAGTGTCCGTATGTTTCTGGTTTTATATATCCTAATTCATTGTAAATTACATGGTTAGTATCTCCAAAAGGTAATCCTGGATCTCCAGTATTTTGAAATGCAGTTTGCACCTCATCTTTATCTAAAGAAGCAAGATTTATGTTATAATGTTCTTTTAAAGGATTCTTTAAATTTATAGTTACTGAATTTCCTTTATGATCAATATAAGGTCCAATTATAAAATCTTCATTAGCAAAAGATAATATCATATCTAGATCAGGATGATGATAAGAAGTAGAGCTAAGTACATTTGCTTGCAAGGGACTTGATCTTCTTAAATCTTTCATCCCTGTTTCATAAAAAAGAGCTCCATTATATAAAGGTAATTCTTGTGCGCTACTTACATTAGGTAAAATTATAGATAAGTCAGAATTAGATTGATATTTATATCCTTTAGGAGGATGACTTACATCAAATCCATAGTAAAAAATTCCTACTGGTAAAGCTTCATCTGTATTACCTTCAAAAACCCATTTTTGACTTGTTAAAGATACTGGGTTTAAACTTCCCATAAGTTTTGCAAGATCTCCATTTGCCTGAAATAGAGGCCCCTCATAAAATATATCTACAGCTTCTCCGTAAGATATACCATGTTTATTGACATACTCCATTAAAAAAGCTGTTTTTAATACTTCATCAGAAACAGTTTTAGGGTAATAATATATAGTATTATCAGCTTCATCTTTAAGTCCCTGTTCTGCACTTAAACAAGGGCATAAAGAAGCAGGTAAATTTGTCCAATCTTTTACAGGATAATTATCTGGATATGGAGGGTACGCAGGATTAAATTGATTTTTGTACACATTCCATAATGGATCATAATTATTAGTTTGATTACCATTACTATCTAATTTACAAAAAGGTATCCTATTTATTCCTTCACCATTAAGAGTTGGGCCTCTACGCACTGTAAGTGTAGTATCAACAAACTGTCTAACAGGTAAATGTGCAAACTGACTACTAGGCTGAAAAGCATTATATGTACCATAAGAATTAGGCTGCCCTGCAGGAGGCTGAAATCCATCAATTGGAGGATGCATAAACATTGCTATATAAGCTCCATTAGATGCTACATCACTGGCCCAAATTTTATTCGTTTCAAGAAAAGCTCTTTGCTGTACTACATTAGGATTTTCTGCAATTTGTATTAATTGATCAAGAGTTGCAGAACTCCAGTCAGTAAAACCTCCTGAAGAAAATATACTAACAACTCCAGAAACTCCTTGAGGATGAGTCATATTATATAATGCATCATCAGCAAAAACATAACCCACTCCTGTTTCTGAATTGTAATCAAAAATAGTTCCTCCATAAGGATTAACATCTATAGTTATTGCAGAAGAAGCAGTGGCAACACCGCTATCAACATCATAAACATTTCCAACAATATTTTCAGAAGGCCCTACAGGATTTAAAACTAAAACATTTTTATCTAGTTGAGAATCATATGCTTGAGATCCTCCCCAATAAGGAAACCCTGTAACTGCATGCGTCACTGACATACCTCCTATTTTAGAATACAGAGATGTATAACCATGATTAGATGTAGCAGCGGCTAAACCATAATGTGCTAGTGTAGTATTTGGTAAAGTAAAGGAAGGCCCTACAGCTTCATAATAACCATTAGGATAATTAAAAGGACTATAATAATTAAAATAATACTCGTTACGATTTTCTATATAATTATAATAGTCTGAATAATTAGAAAAAAATTCTTTTTCTATAGAAGGATAAAAACTATAAAATAATTTTGAAACTTCAGTAAATATAAACTCTATATATTGTTTGTCTTTATTATCTAATGGATCTAGATCATATACACTTTCGTTATTTTGATTTAAATATCTAGGAGGATTATATCCTACTCCTGGACTTAAATTAGATTCAGCAGTTTCTGATAAAAGATTTTCTCCAACATAAAGTGCTCCGTCTTGATTTTTTAAAGGAACATTACCGTGGGTATGTTTTATAAGTAAAGTGTGACCTAGCTCATGTAATAATACCTCTGCAAGTGTAAAAAGTCTATGGTGCATATTAGCCCCATTTAGATTACAATGGAAATTACAAGCAGAAGTAGGAAATACTGCTATTCCCCCATAATTAACATTAGTAGCTGCTATATCAGTAATAACAACATTAAAAGCAGGAATAGCATCAAATAAAGGGTGGCTTACTGTTGGATTTGCGCCATTTGCTATTTGAGATAACTCTGGTATTAATGTCCATACATCATAAGGGTATCTAAAAATAACTCCTTGTGGACCTCCATAAATATAATCTCCAACAAGATTAAAATTTAATAGTTGTTCTTCATCAAATAATCCTGTAGCTATAAGATCGTCTATCCTTAATTTATTAGGAATTTTAAATCTAAAATTTGCCTCAACTCCATGATCAGGATGTTCTATAGCTTTAGTAAATGTAGCTAGAACTTTACTATTTTCGTAATTAGTTTGCCAATTATCAGTCAAAGTCCCAGCATATGCACTATATTTATTAATGTATATAGCCCTAGAACTATCAACTTCTCCTCTTAACATTTCATTAACAAGTGAAATTACTTTTTCAGCCTCTATATCTGGAAAATATTCTGACATTCCTAATTCAGGATTAGGCTCAAAAACATGAAATATTACAGGTAAATATGTGTAAGGATCATCTCTTAAATTTGAATAGCTAATATAAGGAGGGTTAGAAGTTCTTGATTTTTTTGCATCCTCAAGCTTTTTTCTTTTAGAGTTTAAATCTTTTTTAATTTTAGATTTTAAAAACAATTCTGTTGCAACTTCAGAAACAGTAGAAGAATGAGACATTCCACATTCTTTATGATCTACATTATGTGGACGTTTTATATTTTTAAAATTAGTCGCCATAATTTATTGTTTTTGCTAAGTTATTAATAGAAGTTTTTAATTTAAAAAAAGAACGTGATTGTCTAAAAGATTCGGTAGCACTTAAATTATAAGAGTTATTAATTGAACGAGGTTTTGCATTATTTTGTAATATATTTCTTATTGCTTGAGTGCTTCTAGTAGGATTGTAGTAATTACAACCTCCATCATCACTAGTTAAGTACGTTACATTAGATGTATCTATAAGAATTTTGCAGCTACCATTATCTATCATTGCTTCCGAATTATATTCTTCATACAAAGGATTTGTACATCCTTTATACCAAATAATACAACTACCGTCATCATGAGTAGCATCTGGATTATAATTTATTATAGATGCAGTTGCATTTTGTAGATCATACACACATCCATATATAATTTCTGTAAGACATGAGCCATCGTCTTGAGTTGCAGCTGGATTATACTCTAAATAATTTAAATCCATACATCCTGATATAATTGAGTCTGAAAAACATGAACCATCATTAACAGTAGCATCAGGATTATAATTGTCATAACCAGGATTTGTACATCCAAATGTAAAATAAATAGGATTTGAATCATTACCTACTAATCGTGTTAAAAGACTAAAATTATTATTTATTATATAATGAAAATTAAAATCACTATAAATTAGTTGTAAAGGAGTAAAACTACAAACAAGACTGTGCTCAGATTCTGATGCTTTTGTTATATATAAAATATTTGTAAAACTTGAACCCTGTGCTGCAGTAAGATTTTCTGTACCTGTTCTACATTGATCAAAAATTAAAGTAGTATTAGTTACATTATTAAAAACTTCAGATGGTTTAGTTTGTGTATCTGGAATACCATCTCCATAATTTTTTTTTAATGTACAATCTAATATATCTGAACCAGATTTAGGTGAATTTATATAAAACTCTACCCCTTGTCTAACTATATTATAAAATCCAGGATCTCTTAATCCTATATAAGATGCTAAAGCTTTAAGTATTTGTACTCCGTTTTTATAGTCATCTGAATCAGAAAATACAGAAGGAAAATCATTAATATTTGAATTAAAAAAAGGAGTAAGTGTTTTTCCAAAAGTTACTCTAGTAGGAATCCAATTTTTAAATTTAGATATATTAGAAGATGAATTACCTTTCAATTTACTTAATTGCTCATATGAAATATATATTCCGCAAGACTGCTCGCAACCAAACATTTCTCCATATAAAGGGGGTATAACTAAAGGGCTTTGAGCGCAAGAAGTTTCAGTAGAAGTTATACCCTCTACAAAACTTTCTTTTACTAAATTAGACTCTACAGGAGTTCTTAAAGCATTAACAATATAAATATTTAAATACTGATCAGTAGGGAATTTATTTAATGTTATATTAGCAATTTGAGAAGGTAATATACCTTTAACTTTTTCACTATAAAATGATGCCTCTTGAGTGTATTTGTTTGATTCCCTTATAGCTACTCCATATTCATTGTAAAAAAGTTCTGCAGTATCGTCTAAAGAGCTACTAATTTGTACCACCCTTCTTAAATCTGAACCTTCAATTAAATTAAACCCTGCCCTATCTAATAACTCTCCTGAAGAATTAGTTGTAGCTTTAGAAAATTTAATATAATCATTGCTGTATTCAGCTTGAGGCCGTAATAAATTAATTAAATTAAACAAATAATCTATTTGCTCATTAGATAAATTTTGATAATTAGATTCATATTTATCATCTGAAGGATCAGTGGAACCTCTAACTAAATGAAATACAACAGGTATGTCTTTATGCATTACAGGAGCAAACTGCTGATCTTGTTGAGAAACATTAGAAAAATTATCAAAAGTAAAATTTCCTAAAGGATTATTTTCAGGTATTGTTTCTCCACTTTCTTCAAACACTTCTCTAGAAAGCTCAATAAAAACATCTCTATAATAAGTTTGAAGAGGGTTTGTTATTTCTCCTCCATGAAATTTTTTATAAGACATAAAATATTATAAGTTACAAGATTCTTCTAAAGTTTCTAATAAATTTTTAGCTAATAATGCTTTTTCTAAATCACTATCATCACAAGTATCGCATTCAAAATTTACATTTGTAAATAATTTAGATACTTTTTTCTTCGTATTGCAAGTATTAGCAAAACAAAAAGATTTTTCATATAAAGGAGATGGGGAACCATTTTTTGGCATTAATATTACACGTACAGTGTATAATAAATCTGGAATAGATTCGCTTAAATTTTCTATTGAATAAGGAGTCGCATTAAGCTCTAGTGCATTTAACATATCAGTATAAAATTCAGTGGAAGGCACTGAAAAAATAAATCCTTCTAAAGTCTTAGTAGGAAACTGCCATCTAGGATTATCTTCATCAGACATGTAAATAAGGCTTGGAAAAAATATTTCTTCGTTTTCTTTATTTTGAAGAAATGGATTAATTACAAAAAGAATACTATTTACTTGTAATGACGAAGAAAGTGTAGTAACATTTTGCCATCCTCCTATATTAGTCTGAGCATTAAACACTCCTGTCGAATCTGAAACCACTAAAGTCTTACAATCATTCGTACATTTTATATTAAGTTTTAAATCTAAAGCCATAGATGAGTATTAAAAAAGGGCAGACAGATAAGCTGCCTGCCCTTTGATTATATAAAAATTATTCAGAATATTAATCCCAAGCGTCTCCTGTAGTAACAAGAGCGGTTGTAACAGCTGACTGACTAGCTCCAGCTAAAGCAGCTAATACAACAGTCATTTTACCTTTACCACTTCCAGCAACTGCATGTCCAGGATCTTCTAAGTCTACTTGCAATTCAATCATATTGTAGCTAGTAGCAGAAGCTCCGTCAGCATACAAAGTAATTAAATCTGCATTACTAGGGACAGCACCGTGACGATAAGGAGCACCTGCTGAACCTTGAGCAAACCATTCTAGATCAGCAATAGCTCTAGGGTGCCCACTTCCAATAGCTGCAGCTGTATTAGCTACAGGGGTAGTGCCACCCCATCCGTCTAAAGAAACTTCAAAAGTAATTTGATTACCTGCATCAGGAATTAAACCTAATTTCCATTCTTGCTCTAATCCTGTAATTTTAAGTCCTGCTGCTGCTGCGGCCATTGTAGCTGCATCTATTCTTTTAGCAACGCCATCTCCAGGAGTAGTTGTAGCTCCTTGAAAAGGAACTGATAATGTAGCAACATTACCATCAATTGCAACTACTTTATAACGAGCAGTTGCATCGTCTGCGGCTGCAGAAATATAGTCACCAACTGCAAAAGTAGGAGTAGCACCAATAGTAACACTTTTAGATCCATTTACAAAAGCAGCAGTTCCTGTTGAAGCTGCAACATCTTCTGTAACTACAGCTGCAGAAAGTAATTCTACGCTAACAGAAGCACGATTCTTACCAGATCTTTTTCCTGAAAACTTTTCATTAGCACACATTGCTTGTTGAATTCTATCAGCAATTTCTAACTGAGTTGCAGAAGCATCTGATACATATTCAAAGAAATGTAGATCTGATTGCTCAGAAAACATAGATACATTATTTTTAAAGTTTACACGAACGGTGTAACGATTAGAGTTAATAGCTTCAATTGATCCTGAAGCTCCGTCCCAGCCAATTACTGAAGATTGTTCAGATCTAGCAACATCTGCTTGAGCTACTTTACTAGTAATATTTGCAAATTTAAATAAAGGAGTGAAGCGAACGTTACCGTCACCATCTTTTTGTCCAATTTTTAAGTATGGGTGAGCTGCAGCTGTAATAGCTCCATCAGAGATAATAGCATTATTCTCATCCACTATAAATATATCTCCTGCAGTCGCTGCTGCAATAGAGGTATCTTCGTGAGGTCCTACAAATACGTGTAGGGAATTATCTGTTTTAAACATTTGTTTTCTATTTTAAAAATTAATTAATTATTATGCCGCTCTTAATATAATGATAAGTTCACCTACTGCTGGAGTAAGATCTGAAGTTCCATCAGCACCTGCTGACATATCAAATCTAGAAGCTACTGCTTCAGCTGTTGATATAAGTACTACAATGTCTCCTGCTTTTAATTTTGCAAAATCTGTAGTAGTACTTGCCGCTGTAGCTATTTTAACTTCTACAATTGCATATCCACCAGTATTATCATCATCTATTAATAGATTAACAGCATCTACCACTTTATTGTGGTCTTGAACTGTAACTAGAGCATTGTTAATTGCTCCACCTACATTGTCACGAGGGCCTACATTAGCCTTCGTTACTCTTTTTAATTTATC
>CERP01012678.1_pt1 | contig 15013 bp, 13 predicted proteins | sample 530801 | NCBI WGS metagenome assembly CERP01 (sample SAMEA2620991, study PRJEB7988) | marine metagenome | biome: marine biome (ENVO:00000447); feature: surface water layer (ENVO:00002042); material: "saline water (ENVO:00002010), including plankton (ENVO:xxxxxxxx)" | depth 5 m | reverse complement strand
ACTTAATTCTGCAAGACCACGCAACGGTGTGATTGACGAAGGTAATATGATCTACCTGTTTGATCTGGGTATCAATGCAGCACAAGCACAGCTAGAAGTTATGTCATACCTTAACTGGGAAAATGAATTAATTAAAGAAGGTAAAGCTCCAGAGCATAGTCACACGGTGCAGTGGCTAGAGGCTTGTGCAGATAAGTGGGCGCATTGCCCTAGTGATTTTGCAGAGAGCCGTGGCTTTGTCATATATGACGAAACGTCACTAACAAACATACCACTATTGGAGAAACCAGATGACTAGAGCAAGAGATTTAGCAGACTATATTGCACAAGGTGTTAGTGCCACTGAGTTAGATATACTTGATGGTCTGACTGCTACTACAGCAGAACTTAATATTATGGATGGTGTAACTTCTACTGCTGCAGAATTAAACATTTTAGATGGTGTTACTAGTACTGCTGCAGAATTAAACATTTTAGATGGTGTTACTAGTACTGCTGCAGAGCTTAATATCTTAGACGGTGTTACAGCAACTACTGCTGAGTTAAACTATACGGATGGAGTTACTTCTGCAATTCAAACACAGCTTGATACTAAAGGAGTAACAGCTGGGTCAAGTTCAATAGTTACAACTGGTGCTCTTAACTCTGGTAGCATTACATCTGGGTTTGGTAACATTGACAGTGGTGCATCTACTATTACTACTACAGGTTTAATCTCTGGTGGCTCTTTAGACATTGACAATGTACTGATTAACGGTACAACTATAGGTCATACAGATGATACAGATTTAATAACTTTAGCTAACGGTCTTGTTACTGTTGCAGGTGAAGTCTCAATGACTACACTAGACATTGGTGGCACTAACGTAACCTCTACAGCTGCTGAACTTAATATCTTAGATGGTGTAACTTCTACAGCAGCAGAGCTTAACATACTAGACGGTGTGACAAGTACTGCTGCAGAGCTTAACATTTTGGATGGCGTTACAGCTACTACAGCAGAGCTTAATATACTTGATGGTGTAACTTCTACAGCTGCTGAACTTAATATCTTAGATGGTGTAACAGCCACTACAGCAGAGCTTAATATTCTGGATGGTGTAACCTCCACAGCAGCAGAGCTTAATGCACTAGATGGCATTACTGCTGTAGTTGGTGAGCTTAATGCACTAGACATTGGTAGCACAGCAGTGGGTACAGCAGTTGCTTCTAAGGCTGTAATACTGGACTCCAATAAAGACTATACAGGTATACGTAACTTAACTACAACAGGATTATTTAAACCTGTCACATACCAAGAGACATACGTATCAAAGAGTGCAGCATCTACAGTAACTTGTGACCTAGCTACAGCTAATCACTTTGCGGTTACTCTGGATCAAAACACTACATTCGCATTTAGTAACCCACCTTCTAGTGGTACTTCATTCTCTTTTACACTTATAGTAACTCAGCATAGTACAGCAGTAACACTAACATGGCCTAACACAGTTGATTGGGCAGGTGGTAGTGCTCCTGATGCTGCAGGTAATAATGAAGTACAAGCCTATGCCTTTATTACGAGAGATGGTGGAACAACTTATTATGGTTTCCTCGGAGGAACAGCTATTGCTTAACTCATTTAAAACTGTATTCTTGGGTGCTTCTAGTGGTGGGGAATCTTATTGGATTTCAAAAGGTTACTATTCTGTAACAAGCAAATTTTTAAACCCACGTGACATTGCTGTAGACAGTGAAAATAATGTATATGTTGTAGGACTTACACGAGATACCGTTGGTTATACAAGTGGATTTCTTGCTAAATTTGATACAGAAGGAACAAGTCAATATTTTAAACTAGCTCGTAGTGGTGGCAGCCCTAGTACAGTTAGATACTTTAGGTGTAAAATAGATAGTAATGACAATTTATATGTTGCAGGAAATGGTTATTATTTAGTTAGTGGTAGTACAGGTCAAGACTTACACTTAACCAAGTATGATACAAGTGATGGCAGTATTACATGGACTAGAGATTCTGCTTACACTTATCAAAATAATATCACAGACTTTCACTCAGACCTTATTTCTGGTAATATTGATATAGACCCTAATGACGATTATCCCAGTGTGTCTTACACTACGAGTGATACACAAAGAGGATTACAGGCTCACATAGCAGAATGGACAGATTCAGGAAGCCACAACAATGATGTACTTTTAAATGCTGGTGGAACTCAAACACTAGCTATAGGTTCATTTAAACGGAGTGGTGATTGGCATGGTATATTATCTTATCAGGAAAGTGATAATGCTATTGTTCTTGTTCAATTAGATTCTGCAAACATACTCTTACCTAATTATAGAAGAAAAATAAATAGGTCTGGTGCAGATATTTATCCTTATGATTCTAATGGTAGTAGTAATACTATGTATGTATGTGGTAAAATGGTTTCTAGTGGTAATCATGCTTTTATTGGGCAATTTTATGCTAGTAGTGGCGGTGGTACTACATCAGCTACTATACCTGCATCTAGTTACACAAGTAAATATGACGACTTTAGACGTGTTTGGTATGACGCAGCTAATGGTAATGTATGGGCTATTACAGGAAATGGTAACTCCAGCTTTGACATTGTAAAGTTTAATACAAGTTTAGCTATGCAAGGAAGGTATCAAATATCTTCATCTGGTAACAATCTTGAGGAAAGTTATAAGAGTATAACTACAGATAGTGCTGGAAATGTTTATATTGCACTTGGGGAAAAAAATGTTGACGGTATGGCTTTATTTAAACTACCTCCTAACTTATCTGTTTCTGGTACGTTTGATGGTATAACTATTGCAACCTCAACTACTGATATATCTAATACCAACCTCTCAATAACAAATGCAACATTAGCAGCAAGTGGTTTAAGTGTAGCTGATGATACGGTTAGTGCTGGCTCACAGACCTTTACTGAATCTAATGGAAGTTGGACACTAGATAATTACGAAACTTTATAAGGATAAATACAATGCATGTAAAAATAGTAGATAATAGTATACATACATACCCCTACAACACAGTTCAATTACGCAAAGATAATCTAGATACATCTTTTCCTAGTTGCATTTCGGATGAAATTCTTTCAAGCTATGGTATATTTCCAGTAACATTTGCAGATATGCCTAGTATTAATATTCGTACCCAGAGGGCAGAGCAAAAAAATACCCCATCTTTAGTTGAAAGTACGTGGACTGTTGGGTGGACTATAATAAGCAAAACTGCTAATGAGATTTCTGAGTATGACTCAGGGGTAGCTTTATTTAATCGTAATAACCGTGATGGTCTTTTGTCTAATTCTGATTGGACTCAAGTAGCTGATGCACCTGTGAGTGCTGCGGCTTGGGCAACCTATCGCCAAGCACTACGTGATCTTCCTAGTCACTCTAACTGGCCTAACTTAGAGTCAGGTGACTGGCCTACGGAGCCATAAGCCATGACAGAAATTAAACTTACAGCAGAAGAACTAGAAGCAATGCTAGATCGTGCAGCTAAACGTGGAGCTACACAAGCTCTTAGTTCTATAGGTTTATTAGAGGGTGATGCACATAAAGACATTACAGAAATGAGAAGTCTTATAGAAGCTTGGCGTGAAACACGTAAGGCATTCTGGAATACTACTGTAAAGGTAGCTACTGTTACTATACTAACCTTCATTGCTGGTGCAGTGTGGATGACAGTAAATAAATAATAGGGAACTACTGTTATGATAGAGGTGTTAGCATTAGCTGGGGCAGTTACTAAAATAGCAACTTCTGTCAGTTCAGCTGTAAGGGCTGGCAAAGATATAACCAGTGTCATGCCAGCTTTTGGTAAACTAGCTAACCTTGAAGCCCAAATAAATATTGCAGAAGCAGGTAGACACAAAGGCCCACTAGGTCGCCTTACTTCGACTGAGGAAGAAGGCTTTGCAATAGCACAAGCTAAGATGAAATATAAACAAGTACAAGATGAACTGAGGTCTGTGTGTCATCTGTATGGCCCACCCGGAATGTGGGACTTAGTTGTAAGAGAACAGTCTGCTGCAAGGCTTAGAAAGAAAAAAGCACTAGAAGAAGAAGCTGAAAGAAGAGATAAGTTATTTTGGATTTTATCTGTAGTAGCAGGTGTAGTCATCTTTTTTATAGCTAGTGGTCTTCTTCTTTGGGGTGCAGATAAAGCAGTCAACGGATAAAAAAAGGTAAAGTTATGGGTATTACAAAGAATCAAAAAGCACAGATAGATAAACTTACTCAGGGTAACTCTGCTGCTCAAGCTCGTATTCAAGCAAGAGTTAATAAGCTCCTTGAGTCTAAGGGTAAAAAACCTGTTATGAAACTTGCTCCCGGTGGAGATGTGCAATACGGTAGTATGTACGACAAACTTGCTGCAGAGCAACAAGGTCAGACAGAACCTATTATAACTCAACCAGTAATGCCAGTAGAACCTATAGCACCAGTAGACCCAGTTACACCAACACCAACAACAGCTACTGCACCACAACTTACTACACCTGATAACTTGACTACTACCTATGCAGCAGATGATCCTCGTAATCCTAATTACGTGGCCCCTAAACCTACACCTATGCCGTACTCAGAAACTGACCCACCACCTGAAATTACTCAACCAATAACTCCTGATCCTATAATTGAAGTACCTTTTGATACGGGGTTGGGTCAATCTATGACCTATGATCCTATTACAGGTCTGCCTAACAATGATGCTAGAGATATTACAGGTATGCCTATATTAGAAGGTCCGGGTATTGGTAAACCTGTGGAAGAAGTAGATAAGACTACAGGGTATGAGATGATAAATATAAAACCTGTAAGTCCTGATACACCTGATGCGTATGGTAACCCCGGAACTGGTTTTGATCCAGACACAGGTATAAAGTTAAGGTATGCAACTAAACTTGGCGATGATGGTACTTATTATAAAGCACCTATAGACATAAACAGTTCTGCATATTTTGAGTTTGGGGGGGCAACTCTTACAGGTCCAGAAGATTCTTATAAAATAGGCGTAAGAGGTGACGGTAAATTTATGGTAAGGACTACAAAAGGTAGTCCTGTTGTAATACTAGATGACTCTCAAGCTATGCTTGAGTGGACGAAAGAAAATGTTACATCTTCTTATGACCCTGAGGCAGGACCACCAGAAGCACCAGAATTGCCTGAAGGCTTTGATGAGTTTTCAAAAAACTTTACTACTACAAGTGGACTTACCGGAAAAGCTGCTGGCTTTGCGGCGATGTTTACTTCTAATAAATTTCCTGAAGACTTAACAGATTATACTGTCTCAGGTGGAAGGAATAACTGGACTGCTAATTACAGTGATGGCACTGTTATAAAAACTGGATTTTATAATAGGTCTAGTTTAATAAACACAGTAGAAAACCTTATACCTGATCTTGTTAATGAGTTTAAAGAATCAGAAGAAATGAAAGGTTATGCAGAGCAAACAAAAACCTACGAAGATCAAACAAAAATTTATGAAAATTTTATTGATGAAAAATATAAACCAAAAGATACTGATCCTAATGCTGTTGTAGATTATAAAGCTGAACTTGATGCACTTCAAAAAGATTTAGCACAACAGTCTACTCTGGTTACAACTATGCCTACAGGTGTAGCACCTCCTGCTGCAGGTGAAGATGGTGTCGTACCAGAGGACACAAGGACTTACGAAGAGAAAGCACAGTACGAAGCTAACCAAGCAGCACTTAAAAAGTATGCAGAAACACAGACTAAAACAACTGTTGCACAATCAAACTTAAAAAGTGCTGGGATAGAATCTGGTGATGAGCTTATGGCTAGTATCCAAGAAGACCCAACTTCAATGGTTACTAAACAAGACGTGTCTAAACTAGCTGACAAAGTAGAAGACAACCAGTTTATAGATAAAGATACTGGGCAAGTAACAACTAAATCACAAGCAGGGGTAACAACTGTTTCTGGTACTGCTGTTGCAGATGATCCTACTGCAGTAGATGCTGGTGAGTATAGTGCTGACAAAGTAACTACAGAGGCTAAGAAGGAACTAGAAGATTTAACTGGTGCTGAGTCATTAGGTCCAAGTAAAACTGTTGTCGGTGAACAAGGTGAACTTGGTACTGATGCTCAAGCTAATGAGGCTATGAAAGTTAATGAAAATCGTATTCTTAAAGTAAAAGAAACTACTGATATAACTGTAACTACAGATCAAATAGCAGAGTTTAAGGGTGAAGACTATGAAGCTGTACGTGCTGACATTGCTGTATCAGATGCTCTTACTGCAGCTAAAGCACAAACAGATACTGTTAAGTTTGAAGAGTTACCTCCACCAGCTATTATTGCAGAAGATAACATGGCTGCAGCTAAAGCTATTGTAGATGATGGACTATCTACAGATGCCATAGCTGTTGCTGCTAAACTTGCAACCTTTGCTGTAAGTGATGGCACACTTGCTTTAGCTATGGAAGGTAGTGTTCAAGCCTTAGACACTGTAGAAGGCCAGCTTAGTAAGCTTATGAAATCTTTTGATGATGGCACACCCTCTTGGGCTTCAGGTGCTATACGTGCTGCTAATGCAGCCTTGGCTGGTCGTGGACTAGGTGCATCTTCTATGGCAGCTACAGCTGTACTAACTGCAGCTATGGAAAGTGCTCTACCTATTGCACAACAAGATGCCCAAGTATTTAATAATATGAACCTGACTAACTTAAACAACAGGCAACAGGTTTCACTTAGTAATGCCGCAGCACAACAAGGTTTATCCTTAGCTAATCTTTCTAATGAACAGCAAGCTAACTTACAAAAAAGTGCTAATGCTTTTGCACTTCAAACACAGAACCTTTCTAATAGACAAACAGTAGAAGTTTCTAATGCACAGATACGTGCTACCTTGCAGGGTAAAAATCTTGACAACACACAACAGTCTAACATAGCTATTGCTTCTAGGTTTGCTGAAGCAGCTAACATTAACTTGAGTAACAAGCAACAGGCTGCAATGCAGGATAGTGTTGGTGCACTGCAGACTAACTTGGCTAACTTAACTGCTAAGTCTCAGTCATACATTACAAGTGCTAACCTTGCTGCTAACTTACAAGGTCAAGTTCTTACTAATGACCAACAAGTAGCTATTACTAATGCTGCAAGATACTCTGAAGTATCTAACATAACTTTTTCTGCTGATCAACAAAGGGTACTACACAACTCCTCTTTGATGCAGTCAATAGGTCTTGCTGAACTAAGCACAGAACAAGCTGCTGTTCTACAGAATGCTGCTAACTTTGCTGGCATGGACATGGCTAACCTGTCCAACCTACAACAGGCACAGGTAGAGAATGCTAAAAACTTTTTAAACATTGACTTAGCTAACTTGACAAATGATCAACAAGCTGTTATGTTTAAAGCACAAGCAACACAGCAAGCATTGTTATCTGATCAAGCTGCAGAGAATGCTGCACTAAACTTTAATGCTTCTTCTGAAAATCAAGTCAATCAGTTTAACGAAAGCATGAAGGCTCAAGTTAGTCAGTTTAATGCTGCACAAACTAATGCTATAGCACAGTTTAATGCAGGAGAAATGAATGCTGTTGAGAAATTTAACACTCAGTTAGAATCAGATAGATTAAAATTTAATGCACAGAACTCTTTAATTGTAGAGCAAGCTAATACAAAGTGGCGACAAGACATAGCTACTATAGATGCTGCTGCTGAAAATTCTGCTAATGCTGCTGATGCAGCTGCTGCAAATCAAATGACTCAGGCAGCTGTTGGAGAAACATGGCAACAGGAACGTGACCTACTTGACTTTGCTTTCACTGCTTCTGAAAGTGAAGCAGATAGAAACAACAACATTATCGTACAAAAAATGTCAGGAGATGCTACTGTTGATGCATATAAGATGAAGGCTGAGTTAGAAGCAGATGCACAAATTGGTAGTGCACTTCTTAATTTAGCCTTTAGTTAATATAGGGATACACATGCCACTTTTTTCACCTACCTCAATGTTTAAACAAGTACTTGGAACAGTAGCTCCGGGCGTACCGTCTGTTAAACAAAGACAGGCTGGTCTTATGATGAAGACTATGGTTAGTAAAAAAGCATCTAATCAATTACAAAAAGGATTAAGAAATCGTCAGTCTGCATTTGAAGAAGAGTTACTAAGTGGTAACATTTATAAGACTGCTTTTACTAGATTAGCTAACTCTCCTGTACGTAAGTGGACCGAGAGTCAGGATAGTATAAGACAAGAACAAGAAAATAAAGCTGCTGATTTTAATTTAAAAGAAGAGCTTTATGGTAAAAAAGGTACAGATAATAATACTATTGTAGATTGGTCACACTATAATGATGATGTACCAGAAGAAGGCTATACTCGTAATGCAGGTGGTGCTCCTAAGGCAGTACAAGAATCTATAATAAAAAAGATTATTGATGTTGGTCGTACACTTCAAGCAACTGATGAAGAGATAGCATACTCCTTAGCAACAGCTAGGTTTGAGTCTGGGTTTAATCCTTATGCTGCTGCTAGATCAAGTAGTGCCTATGGGTTAGGGCAGTTTATTAAAAAAACTGGTGAGGCTTACAATTTAAATGAAGAAAATAGAGATGATGTAGATATGCAAGTCCAAGCTTTAGTTGAACACACTATAGACAACTTTAGAATAGCTAGTAATAAAAATTATAGTAAAGCTCATGTCTATGCTTTGCACCATGATGGACCTAAACTAAATAAAGATGGACTATCTAAATCAAGAGAGCATATCATGCCTTACATACCAAAGTACCTAAAGATAGTAGAAGGATACCGCCCCTATGATTCAGCAATTTAATGCTCCTATACCGGGGCAGTCCCTAACTAAGACTCCGGGTAACTACCCTTGGGAAAGACCACCTCAGATTACTAATGTAGATGAAGCTATAGTACGTCACATAGAAAATATCTCTGAACCAGAAGCTATTGATAATCTTTTGTATGTACTAGAGGCAGGGTTACCTATAAATATCTTAACTGAAACCTTACTAACTATTGCTGTTAGCAAAGGCATACATAATATAGACATCAGTTTATTGGTTGGACCTGTCTTGTTTAAAGAAATAAAATCTATAGCAGAAGAAGCTGGTATAGATTACAAAGATTTCTTTGATGATTCTGAGTTAAAAGAAAAAGATAAGAAGGCTAAGGCAAATACTTTATTGAGAAAAGCTTTAGCTGATACGCCTAAGGATGAACAGGACTTAGGGTACGAGATGCTGCAAGAAGTTTCTAGTGAGCTTTCTCAACCAACAGAAATGAAAGAAGAGACAAAAGAAAAACCTATGGGTCTTATGAGTAGGAGTCTACCAGATGGCGATTAATTTAAAGGTTGCACTTGGTGGTGCTGCTGCACAGTATAATAGAAATGTGCAAGATGAAAAAGATTTTCTAGCAGAAATGGCTGCAAAACGTAGGGCTTATCTTTTAGATAAAGGAGATAAGAGTTTTGCAGAAATTAAAAAAGAAGTTGCAGCAAGTAAAGGTCGGGTTAAAAAAGCTTTGAACTTTGGCTTTTCACAAGAAGCTGCTTTGATACTAGAGACAACAGGTCAACTTGGTTCTCACTTGACTAGGTTAGCAAAAGAAGAAGAAAAAACTGGAGCTATAAATAAAAATGCTATTAGAAGAGTTAGTAAATTTGTTACAGACAATGTAACTCCAGACCTTCAAGCTGACGTACTTAGATATATGTCTACTGGTGGTTACCCACAAGACATAGATGAGTTACAAGATAAATTTATGACTATCATGTTGAGTGTAACTGGTGACCATAACGAAGCAGCTAAGATACTGCAGAACCTGTCACCAGAGGCTGCTCCTATTGGGCCTGTTGATTTTCAAACAAGAGCCTTGACAGATATGGGGGCTGCTGAACGTAACAGTGTCATTAAAAATATCCAAGCTACTATTGTTGGTTATATAGGTGAGACAAACATTAATGATTCTGGGACTTGGGTAGGTACAAATGCTGGTGCTGCTCAAAGAATACAGAATGAAATTCTTCAAGAGTATGAAAAACAACGTGCTAACCCCGGCTACGGTGGTGATATAGGTGACGTATTAAGTATAGCAGTAAAGAGCATTCAACGACAAGTATCAGCACCAAATGCAGATTTATCAAAGATAACTATCTTTAATCCACTTCCACCTTTACCTACACTTCCACTACCTATAGACCCCGATGATGATCCCTTAGACGAAGACCAAAACACAACTGATCCCCTTGTACCGTAGGAGAAATTAATGGCTTCTTATTTAGATGGCATAGAAGATAAAAGTTTTGCGGGGCTTAAAAGTGATGGAGCTTTTAGGCGTGACCTCGTTAGTTTTTTTGAAGGTGGTAGGTATGCCTACACTAGAGAGGAAATGAAAAAGGAAGGCTATGAAGGTCTGACTAAAAAGTTTATTGAGCATATGAGATTTCAAGAGTGGAATGATGCTACTGCTTTAAAAGATTTAAACTACGTGATTAATAAAAAGGCTGACCCTTCTGGTAAGGTTGCTTTTGGTAGACTAATTCAAGCTTGGGATGGTTCTAAGGAAGCAGGTACAGGCTACATTGATGGGGCAGCTGACTTTACAGAAGCTTTACTTAAATCTCCTTCTACCTATTTAGGTCTTGGTGCAGGTAAGATAGCTGCTAAAGGTTCTACTAAGGTAGTTCAAATGGCTGTACGCCATAAAATTAAAGACTACCTCAAGTCAAAAGCAATGCTTAAAGCTGCAGCTGGTGGTGCTGCAGTTGAAGGTGCTGTTGGTGGTGCTCAGTCATATGGTATAGGTGAAACTAGAGAAGAACTTTCAGAGCAAGGTAACTTCATAGATGGCTATGAGTATACTAAGGGTGACCTGTTTAAGGATGTTACTATTAGCTCTACAATTGGTGCAGTTACTGGTGCTCTTGGTGGAGCATGGGGAAATAAAGTCTCTGTAGATAAAGCAGAATTGTCAGGAGAAATGGAGAAAGCTGTTGCTGCAGCAAAAGAAAAAGCTAAACAAGCTGCTTCTAAAACTATTGGAGATGAGATTAAAAAAGGTGGTGAAGATACAGTAGTAAGGGAAGCCCTTAACCGAACCATAATGATAGTTGAGACTCTGGCAGCAAGGAGAGGTAAATCAAATACTTTAACTCCTACTGCAGATAAACTAGACCCACTTGATCCACAGAAAGTTGCAATGGGTGAGGCAATTAAGAAGGGTATACTAGATACTACTGTCGAAGATGGAGGTGCATTTTCATCTGGCTTAGACATTACTACCATACGTTCTATAGCTGCTGCTACAATACAGATGACTAAAAAACTTGAGCTTGAACCCGGAGAAAGAATTACCACTGCTATTTTTAGAAAGATGAATGATCCTGATGCAGATACATTTGATTTCTTAAATGAAACTAGAGAAAAATTTAATCTTACAAAAGAACAGATGTCTTTAATTTATTTAGCTGATGTATCACAAGCTGCTAAAATTCTTGCCGAACAGTCAGCTATTGTACGTAGGGGCAATAAAACTGTAGCAGCTAGAGCAAAAAGAAGTGCAGCAGAAGCAGACCTACAAAAACAATTTACTGATTTAAAAGAACTTGCACAAGCAGGTTTAAGTAGCATAGATGATCTTGAAGCCGCAGACATAGCAGCCAATGTGGTTAGGAACAGTTCTAAAAAAGGTGCAGTAGAAATAGGTTATAATTTCTTACAAGACGTAGACCAAATGCGTATTGCTTTTATGACATCTCAACCTGCTACTACTGCAAGAAACGTAACATCCACTGGGTTGCTAGGGTTAGTAGATATAATGGATGAGTCTTTTAGAACTCTTTTCTATGGAGAAAGAGGAAGTTATAAAAACATATACTCTACTTTAAAAGGCATGACTTGGGGTGAAGGAGAGGCATCTCTAATGAGAGATATGTTACGGACAGAAATGCCTGAAGCATATCAAAGAACTTTTCACGACACTATGAGGATGGAAGTAGCTACTAAAAGTAACTCTAATTTTGCTAAGGTAGGTCGTGCTGTAAACATTCTAAATACTGTGACTGATACAGCATTTAAACAAGCAGCTTTGTATAGTAGTTTAGATCGCCAGTTAAGAAGGTTAGACGATAAGACTTTAGGTGTTGACGTAAAAGATTTTATAACAACAACAGGTAGCCTAGATAAACTACCTGAAGGTATGTTAGATAGAGCACTTGATGATGCTAACCGATTTACCATGCAAAGAACGTATGTAAAAGACCCATCTTTGTTTGGTAAAGGTGCTAGAATGGCATCAAAGGCAAATGAAAAACTGCCTTTTATTATGTCGGGCCTTATGGGAATACCTTTTCCAAGGTACGTAGCAAACCATATCGAAATGATAGGTGACTACACACCACTCTTACCGGAGATGATTAGAAAATTAGAGGATCAATCTGTTGGAAAGAAGGGACTTACTTTTATAACAGGTGACCCATATAAATCAGTAGAAGACAGACGTGTAAGGCAACTTACTGGTGCATCTTTAATCTTTGCTGGTATGTATTTAGCAAGTCACAAAAAAGGAGAAATAGATTACAAGTCATTAGAGAATGACATCAAAGGTCAAGATGATATCTCTTCTTCGTTAGGTTTTCTTATTGCTCCTATCTTTATAGGTGATACAATCTACCGTGCTAATAATGGATTACCGTTTAAAGAGACATTATTAAGAGATGGCTCTACAGTTTTAGCTGGACTAGGCGACATGGGTTTTGATGCATCGGGTCCAAAGGCAATCTATGATAGCATTGTAAATGATAATAAAAAAGCAGAGGGTAACATATCTAAGATGGCAGGTAACATTTTCTCTGTGTTTACTTATCCTGCAACCCCAGTTAGAGATTTTATGGGGCAAATAAATTATGATTCTTCTGGTGTACCTTACACAAGACCACTTGCTATGGAAGAAGGAGTTTCTGACAGCCAATCTCCAGAAGGTATCTTTGTAAGTCAGCTTACAAGGTTCTTACCTGATGTAGCATTTACTCAGTACAGTCAGAGTAGGAGTACTAACCCTGACTACGACTACGAATATTATAGCATACTTAACAAACAACCTATTGCAACAATGAACCCAATACAAAAAACTTTTACTGGTGTTGCAGCCAGCCCTACACTAACACAACTAGGTAGGGAATTTAATAAAATGAAGATAGAAGAAAGAGATGTCTACAATAACAGTAAAAATGTTAATCCTGTTGTAGACTATGTTGTAAGAAGAGATTTATCTCAAAATTTAAGCCCACTGTTTGAGCAATGGGCTGAGAATAATGTGTTTAAAGATGGAGTAGAAGCAGGTAAAACCTACAATCAACTGACAGACAGTGGTGAAAAGAGGGCAAAATTAATGACTTTTGTTACCACAGTAATCACAGATACTAACACAAAATATAACAATGGTCTTACAGCACTGATGAGTACTAACCCTGTAAAAGCTAGAGGGTATATTAGAAATATATACATGCTTAAAGTGAATGAAATCGGTGATAAGAAGATGAACTTTGCTGTCAAGCATATGTTTGAGAAAGGTATGATAGATAAAGACTATGCTTCGGCACAAGAACTTTTAAGTAGTGCCGAAACAATTAATGAAGAGATGCAGATAAGATTAAAACTTATCTTTGTTGCTAACTCAGGTAGGATTAAAACATCAACTGAAGATTTACCAGACTAATCATCATCCTCTAACATAAAGTCTGCCCAATCGTATGCTTCTTTTTTTACCTCAGACATTCTTAAAGCCCCTCGACTCCCTGAAAGTATTCCGGCTAGAGCTTGTCCAGCCATGTACCTTCGTGAAGTGAGGGGCTTCATTGTTTTAGTAGTCTTCTTTCTCTTTGTATATTTCTTAGCTTCTTCGGCTAATGTAATTTTACTTTGTTGACTCACGTTCTTTTACTCTTTCCAAGTTCTTGAAGTATTCGATATTGAAACCGTACTCCCAATCCCTGTTGCTTCGTGTGTCGGTGGGGTAGGGATTACCCAGCTTACCTTTCTTGAAAGCTTGCTTGCCTTCATCATGTGGTTTCATTTATGTTTCTCCTTCATAGTTTCAAGCATTTTATTTAGATACCATTGAGCCTTCTCCATATCTTCTACAGGATTGCTTTTATATCTGTGCCTATGTTGATACTTAATCATGTTTCCATGACAGTAACTAATAAATCCATCAAGGCCAAGGACTTGTTTAATGTAGTCGATGCACTCAACACCACCACCAAGATTATAGTGAGCAGGTTTACCTACAGGATCAAAGTTATCAGACAGACTTATGCTATCTATGTCTATCGTATCATCTTTAAATGTTAAGGTATCCACTACTGCATCTCCACTAATTCTGCTGATAGGTAAGGGATGTGAAAGAACTTCTCACCCTTTCTAATGTATCGTCCTGTTGCTTCTTTGAGGCTGTCCTTAGACATAAGAGTATCTTTAATACGCCATGCTTGAGATAAATCTTTCTTAAAGACATAGAAGTTTAACACCCCATTCTGTCCATCGTACATATCAAGCAACCGTTTCTTACGTTCTGGGATACGGATGTCTGCCCAATCGGTAGGCCAATCTTTATTCCATGCTACCTTTACCTCTGCCTCATTGAAGTAGATGTAGCCATCCTTCTCTGATACGACATCAACATTGTAATCTTCTTTGTCACTGAGGATCGTATGCCCCTTAGACTTTAAGAACTCTATTAGTTTTTCTTTTGCAGGTTGATCATACGCAGCATAGAGGGCCGTGCTAAATTTTCTTTTAATCATCTTGTTCATCCTTACGTTAAGTCTACAATTTCACAGACATCCCCCATTACAAATCTCCTTTGTCTTTCATGTTAAATGGCAGACCTACGCATTGACTTAGGAACCTTGCCTCTGGGACAGGCTTAGTGTCAAGTAAGTACTGCATGTTAAGTTCCCTCATGGCTTGACACTTTTCCTCTGTAGTAAAGGTCATGTTAGGTGCT
>CERP01052444.1_pt1 | contig 15014 bp, 22 predicted proteins | sample 530801 | NCBI WGS metagenome assembly CERP01 (sample SAMEA2620991, study PRJEB7988) | marine metagenome | biome: marine biome (ENVO:00000447); feature: surface water layer (ENVO:00002042); material: "saline water (ENVO:00002010), including plankton (ENVO:xxxxxxxx)" | depth 5 m | reverse complement strand
CTTCGCTGGTGGCGGTACTCACGCAGGTTCTAACCCTGTTGACGGTTCTTACACTACAGGTACTGGTGTATCTACTTCAACTGCTGAAGGCTTCGGCGACTCAACTACTTTGAACGAGATGGCTTTCTCAATCGAGAAGACTACTGTTACAGCTAAGTCTCGTGCATTGAAAGCTGAGTACACTGTAGAACTCGCACAGGATCTGAAAGCAATTCACGGTCTTGACGCTGAGTCTGAGCTTTCTAACATTCTTTCACAAGAAATTCTTGCTGAAATTAACCGTGAAGTTATCCGTACTATCTACAAGGTAGCTAAGCCGGGTTCTGCTTCAACTGCTACTCCTGGTACTTTCGACCTTGACGTTGACTCAAACGGTCGTTGGTCAGTAGAGCGTTTCAAAGGTCTCTTGTTCAACATCGAGCGTGATGCTAACGTGATTGCACAAGATACTCGTAGAGGCAAAGGTAACTTCATCATCTGTTCATCAGACGTTGCAAGTGCCCTCGCAATGGCTGGCGTACTTGATTACACGCCTGCTCTTTCTACTAACTTGAATGTTGACGATACTGGTAACACTTTCGCTGGTGTTCTTAACGGTCGTTACAAAGTTTACATCGATCCATACAGTGCTAACACTGGTGCTGCATCGCAGTTCTACGTTGCTGGCTACAAAGGTACTTCACCTTATGACGCTGGTCTCTTCTACTGCCCATACGTTCCATTACAAATGGTTCGTGCGATTGACCCAGCGACCTTCCAGCCTAAGATCGGCTTTAAGACTCGTTACGGCATGATTGCTAATCCTTTCGTAACACAAGCTGACGGTACTACTGACGGTGATACATTCACTGCTGATCGTAACCAGTACTACCGTGCTGTTAAGGTTTCAAACCTTATGTAAGATAAAAAGAATTGCGTTAAGCAATCATTTTGAAAGGGCTCTTCGGAGCCCTTTTTTTTGTCTGTAATTTTATATTACAATCTAGCAATGTGTTTTTTTCGTATTATAAATAGCCATGAAACACATTATATTTAAATAGAGGTGTATTATGAAAAAACTATTAACATCAGTAACATTTTTCTTAGTCGGATTCACGGCTGGTGGAGTTTACGGACAAACTTACACACAGGAAGTTGCTGACATTATCAACAACAACTGCGTAGTCTGTCACAGAGCAGGTGGCATCGGGCCAATGAGTTTTGAGACTTATGAACAAATTCGTCCATGGGCGCCTCTGATCTCATTAAAAGTCGCATCACGAGAAATGCCTCCATACGCATACGATCATGGCATCGGCATTCAGAGTCTACAAGGTGATTGGCGTCTCAAACAACAAGACATTGACACTATCGTAGCATGGGTCAACGGAGGTTCACTCTACGGTGATCCAGACACAATAGTACAAGCTCCCACTATGAGAGATCCAGAAGCATGGAATTTCGAAGCGGACTTTGGCGCACCCGATGCAATCATTCCTAGTGTAGCAATTGATATTCCTGCGAACGGTAATGATCTGTGGCACAAACATTTAGTTCCAACTGGCATGACAGAAGACCGCTGTATTAAAGCAGTACAAGTTAAGCCACGAGGTGAAGCGAAAGCAGTAGTACACCATGCTAACAGCAGCATCATTACTGAGAGTGGCAGAGAAGGCATGCTCACGGAGTATGCTATGGGAAAGTGGGGAGAGGTAGTACCCGAGGGTGTCTGCCGTACGATTCCAGCAAACTCACAAGTAAGTTGGGATATACACATGTTCCCAGGTGGTCTTGGAGCGATGGCTCCTGGAAGTGTTATCAAGGACAATGTAGTAGAAATCGGTCTTTGGTTATACACAGAAGAGGAAAGCGCACAATTGAAATACAAGCAAGACTTGAGCTTGTATCGCCTTGGCAACCAGGACGATTTAGTAGTCCCACCCAATGGATATGCAATGACGCAAGGCTTTCACAGTTTCGATCATCCTGTGCGTTTAGATAGTTTTCAGCCACACGGTCATCTTCGTATGAACGCTGCTAGTCTTGAAATCTTTTATCCAGCTACAGGCGTCACAGAGCAGATCAGTCAGATAAGCAAGTGGAGTGCTACATGGCATCACAGCCATCTATATGATCCAGACTTTGCTCCATTAATTCCAGCAGGCGCAGTGATTGTTCTCAAGCAATGGTACGACAACACTGCGGCGAATCCAAACAACCCAGATCCAGATATGTTTGTAATGGGCGGATCAAGAACAGGCGATGAAATGACTCACGCCTGGTTAGCAATTACGCATTTAGATGATGAAGGCTTCGAGCAACTTAAAGCACAGCGAAGCATAATGGGCGATGACTGATCTAGATAATATTCGTAAGAGACTGGAAGAACTTCGGAAACTAGGTCAAGACGATACCTGGGAGTACGAAGTTCTTCTTGATGAATTTAAGACGTTATCTAATGATTATGTCATGACAAATATATTTGAGCAGGAGTTTGAAGATGAGTGAAAATTCAGTGTTAAATATGCATGGTAAAAGCAAAGACTGTGCTCAGTGGGTAATTGATATGTTTGGTGAAGCTGCTAAAAGCAGCAACTATAAAACAAATCAAACTATGCAAATGTGGATTAAGCAGTCAAGTGAAATATTGGAGAGTAAGTAATGCCAACAGCAAAACAAGCAAGAATGGGTATATGGGGAACAGTAATAGGATTTGTAGCACTTCTCGTGTTTCAATTTGTAGTGTTATTAGGTGGTAGAAGTTTATACGCCGAGGAGTTAGACTTTAGTGAAGTAGAGCAGAATTGGAAAGTGTGTTCAGGTTGTCACGGAGTCAAAGCAGAAGGGGGCAGAGGCTTTCCTGCGTTGAATTATTTAGATGAAGATTTTATTGTTGAGGCATTAAGAGACTATCGCAATAGTACTTATCGTGGAGACATGAGCGGAATTATGTTTGTACAGATGGCAACACTAAAACCAGAAAATTTTGAACTAATGGCAAAGTATATCAAGGAGATATCAAAAGATGAGTAGATTAAACGCAGCCGTAACTACATTTGCGATACTGGCATTAATGCTTGGTCTAAGAGCACAAGCAGAAGAAATTGATTACGCAAGAGATGTTGCGCCTATCTTTGTAGAGCAATGTCAAGCATGTCATAGAGACGGCGGCATTGCTCCATGGGCGATGTCAAACTATCAAATGCTGCAAGCGTTTGCTCCTGCAATCAAGGAAGCTATTATCACTAAGCATATGCCTCCCGGTCAGATTGATCGTAAGTATGCAGGTGTTATTGTCAATCACAGAACTCTGAGTAACAGAGAGATTGATACGATTGTAGATTGGATTGACGCAGGGGCACCTGTTGAAGGAGATACAGATCCTCTAACAGAAACTGTTTACTCTACTTCAGAGTGGGTACATGGTGAGCCTGATATGATTATCGAAGTACCACCGCAAGAGATTCCTGCAGGTCCTAGTGCAATTCCATATCGTTATGTAGGTGTTGACTTAGGACTAACAGAAGACAAGTGGCTTCGTGGTTCAGAGTTTCTACCTTCAGAGCCTACTGTCATGCATCACATGCTAAACTCAGTATCAGTACCAGGTGAACGCAACGGCAACATCTTAGGCACACAAGGTGCAGAACAGCAGAACATGGACTATGCAAGCGTAAGTGCGTATGTTCCTGGTGGTGATCCAGACTTCTATGACGAAAATACTGGTGGCTTGCTAAGAGCAGGTTCGACAGTAAATCTACAGCTACACTACACGCCTGACGGTGTTGCTAGAACTGATAGAGCACGAATTGGTTTGTACTTTCACGATGACGAGCCAGAAGAGAGAATGGCAGGCGATTGTGCTTGTATCTTCCCTAACAACTGGACAACTATTCCTGCATACGATCCAAACTTTGTACAGACAGCAGAGATTACTCTAAAGAATGATATCAGACTGCACACATTCTTACCACACATGCATTTCCGTGGAAAGAGTATGCGAGCTACTGCAATCTATGCTGACGGTACAGAAGAAGAGCTGATTGATGTTGCGGAGTACGACTATGCTTGGCAGTTATCATACACATGGAAAGAACCTAAGTTTATTCCTGCAGGCACTAGACTGTTTGTAGAGGGTGCGTTTGATAACTCAGCAGATAATCCAATGAATCCAGATCCTAGCAGAGATGTTCCATGGGGACAGATGAGCGAAGATGAAATGTTCTTCGGGGCATTTACTTGGAAAAATGTAGAATAAAGTAACAATACATTGTCAAGATTCTTGTCAGTAGCGTGTCAGGTTATTATAAGTATATGTGTGTAGATTATACACACTTAATATAACCTGATATGCTCACGAGGCAAGGAACTGAAATGAAATTTATAGGCAGCAAAACTGATAAGTTTGAAGTTGTGATTACATTTGCATTAGCATTAGTAATGACATCTCCCCTAGTATTAGCAGCAATCGCAGTAGTATAAAGCGTTATAAATAGTGTTATCTATCGAATAAGGATAATACTATGGTCGATTTATTAGCAAACATCACAGAAGCATCATGGGACTCTGGTAATCCGTCAGAACTAGACTATCTCAAGCCTAATGGCTTTAAGTTTGTAGTTCACAACTTACCTAATGTCTCATTCTTCTGTCAGTCTGCAAACATACCCGATGTATCAATGGGGTCACCTCAAGTGGCAACACCTCTCGTAGACTACTATGAGCCAGGTGATAAACTTGCTTATGGGGAATTAATTCTTCGTTTCCTTATTCAAGAAAATATGGCTAACTACAATGAGCTATACGAATGGCTTATTGGTCTTGGTTTTCCTGAATCACATAAACAGTACACTGACTTTTCTAAGAGCCAATCTTATCGTTTCCCTGACATAAATCCATCTAAACAAAAAGCACTCGGTAACTTCAGTGATGCGTCATTGTTCATCCTAGACTCAAACAATAATCCTATAAACAAAATAGTATTTCAGGATGCTTTTCCTGTAGCTCTGAGCGGACTAGATTTTGAATTGAGTTCAGGTAACACTGATTATTTTCAAGGAGTAGCCTCTTTTAGATACAGACAATACAAGATAGAGGCAGTATAAATAAATTATATATTATGAGGTTATGTGATGATTACATTGAACGAATTGCAGGATCAGTGGAAAGCTGACTGTAAGATTGATGAGTTAAATTTAGGCGGTGAGTCTACAAAGACACCAGAGCTACACTCAAAGTATCTAAACTTTCTTACTACATTCAAATTGCAACTGAGAAAGTATGAATCTCAGATGTATTCTCTGCGCCGAATAAAATGGCGTTACTTTCGTGGAGAACTGTCTAAGCAAGAGCTAGACGATCTCGGCTGGGAGCAATACTTAGGTTCACAGCCGCTAAAGAATGAGATGCAGGAATATCTAGACAGCGATGCCGACATTATAAAAATCGTTGACAAGATTGAATACATTAAGGCTTGCTTGTATCAATGTGAGTCTATCATGAAGTCTTTGAATAGTAGAACATGGGATATCAAGAATGCCGTAGAATGGACGAAGTTCACTAACGGCTTGATGTAATGATAAAAGTCACAAAGAAAACCGAAGTCTATTTGAATATAGACACTGATCCTGGTACAGCGCAAGAGATAAATGATTTCTTTACGTTTGATGTTCCGGGCGCTAGATTTATGCCTACTTATAAGTCTCGTGTATGGGACGGCAAGGCTAGGCTGTATAACATATTCAGAAAAGAGCTGTATGTTGGACTGCTTCCTTATCTACAAGAGTTCGCAAACACTTTAGAATACAAGATAGAAATTGAAATAGACGACATTGGCGACCCTGTTTCAACGCAGTATGTAGAAAACTTTGCTAAAAAACTTAAACTACAAAGCGGTGGAAAAGACATTGAAATCAGAGATTACCAAGTCGAAGCAGTCAAGCACTCTATTAACAAGGGCAGGGCGCTCTTACTTTCCCCCACTGCATCTGGAAAGTCTCTCATTATATATAATCTTGTTCGGTATCACCAACATCTTGGCCGCAAGCAGCTCCTTATTGTGCCAACAACCTCTCTCGTTGAGCAAATGTATGGGGACTTCGGAGACTATGCAACAGCAGATGCCTGGAAGGTCTCTGAGAACTGCCATAGAATCTATGGAGGCAAAGAGAAGTCAAACGAATTCGATGTAACGATATCTACTTGGCAGTCTATCTACAAGTTTCCTACTTCTTGGTTTGAGCAATTTGATGTTGTCTACGGCGATGAGGCACATAACTTCAAAGCAAAATCTCTTACGTCTATTCTAGACAAGTGTGTAAATACTCCTTACAGAATCGGTACTACTGGTACGCTTGACGGCACTAAGACACACAAGCTAGTGCTAGAAGGCATCTTCGGTGAAGTCAACAAAGTTATCACTACAAAAAAACTCATTGATACGAATCAAGTAGCCGACCTTAACATCACTGCTTTGCTGCTAAACTATTCAGATGAAGAGAAAAAACTAATCGCAAAGAAGACGTATCAAGAAGAGATGGACTTCATTGTCTCTCACCCTAAACGAAATACCTTTATTAAAAATCTTTGTCTGTCTCAGAAAGGCAACACTCTTGTTTTGTTTCAATACGTAGAAAAGCACGGTAAGATTCTATATGAAATGATAAAAGAAAAAGCAGATGACACTAGGCCTATCTTCTTCGTGTATGGTGGCACTGATACTGATCAACGAGAAAAGATACGAGCACTGACAGAAAGCGCAGACAATGCTATCATCGTAGCATCATATGGTACGTTTTCAACAGGTATAAATATTCGTAACTTACATGGTATTGTCTTTGCTTCACCTAGTAAATCCAGAATAAGAAATCTACAGTCTATTGGTAGAGGACTTAGAAAAGGTGAGAACAAAGTCTCTTGTATTTTATACGATATTGGTGATGATCTATCTTGGAAGTCTAAGAAGAATCACACTCTTGGCCACATGATTGAACGAGTTAAAATATATAATGAAGAAGGCTTCAAATACAAAATTGTTAAGGTCCCTCTAGATGGATAAGAACTACAGAATAATTAATCTGATTAATGGTCTTAATCTTGTAGGTGACTTGACATACACTCCTGAAGAGATTATCATTAACTTTCCGTTAGAAGTTGTTGCCAAACCTATTATGGATGACGACAATAAACTTGTCGGTGAGCACATGGTACTGCGGCCGTATCTTGTCATGACTGATGACCGTGAAGTAATGATTCATCAAATGTCTGTCATTTCTGTTTCTTCTTTGAGTGAAAGGCTTCATCAATCTTATGAACAGATGGTTGAAAATGTTTACAATAAGCCAATTGCTTTTGATGGTAATTTCTACCAAGAAGAAGAAAAAGATAATCCTGATGAGCTGCCCGAAGAGATTCAAGAGATGAGCAAAGAAGAGCTAGACTATCTTGAAGAGCAACTGGATCTTATTGCTAATGGGAAAGATAAGGTGTTTCATTAGTTCTTCCCCTTTGTGACGACAAGATTATTATAACAAGCACGTAGGTAGCTGTCAAGCTTTTTTTAATTTATTTTTACTTGACATACACATGCTGCTATCGTATAATGGTTTATAAATTAATTATGGAGGCAGAAATGTCTAAAGAAAAAGCAGCACATTACGTTGACAACAAGAAGTTCTTCGCCGCAATTAAAGACTGGAAAGAAGAATGGGACAAGTCAGTAGCAGAAGGCAAGCCTACTCCGCAGTGTACAAACTATCTTGGTGAGTGCTTCGTAAAGATATCAAACCATCTCGCATACAAATCTAACTTCGTGAACTATACATTCCGAGACGAAATGATTCTTGATGGCATCGAAAACTGTCTCCGTTATGCTGACAGATTCAATCCCGAAAAGTCTAATAATCCTTTCGCTTACTTCACTCAGATTACTTACTACAGTTTCATCCGTAGAATCAAGAAGGAAGCAAGACAGACAGAGACTAAGCTCAACTATCTACAGAGCATTGATCTACAGCAGTTGTTGGACGAGATCGAAGGCGACTCCGGTAACTATGAGTATCTGAAGTGGGTACAAGAGCAAGTAGACAGCAACGCAAAAGACAAGAAACAGCTAGACGGCGTTTCTCCAGCGACTGCTCGGCCTAAAAGACGGCCGAAGTACTTTGACGAAAAAACAGAAGAATTGCCTCTTGACAGCTAACCTAAATAGTAGTATAATCTTTATAAAACTATTAGGACTATTTTATGAAAGTGCGTTATTCCGAAATATTCTTCAGCTTTCAAGGTGAGGCTGAACTAGCCGGCACACCTACAACATGGATACGATTCTTTGGCTGCAACCTTGAATGTAATGGTTTCGGTCAAGAGAATCCCGCTGATGAATCTTCTTATAAACTTCCATACAAGAACTTCAACACTGATGATATTATTGCGGTAGAACAGCTGCCTGTATGGGAGTACGGCTGTGATTCTTCTTACTCGTGGTCGATGAAGTACAAACATCTTGCTCAAGACGCTACGCCAGAAACTGCTGCTGACAAGCTAGAAGAATTATTACCGCACGGCAAATTCACACACCCTGTCACTGGACAAGAGAACATGCTTGCGTTTACTGGCGGCGAACCAATGCTTCAGCAAAAGCAAATGAAAGCAATCACAAACGAGTTTCTCATTCGTGGCAATGCACCTAAGCTAATTACAGTAGAGACTAACGGTACTAAGAAGCTCAACAAAGAACTACAAGAATTCATCAATGTTTATTTGTCTGAGATGGGTATCAGATGGCATTGGTCTATCAGCCCTAAGATACTACACACTTCTGGCGAGAAGAATGCAGTTGATGTAGACACGTTCATGTCGTATGTTGACGGTACCTCTAGTACGAGCTGTCTAAAATTTGTGTGCAATGGCAGTAAAGAATCTTGGCAAGAGATAGAAGAATGTGTTATATCAGTCAAAGCTTATTGTAAAAATGCTGAGATAAAAGTTCCTGATATTTGGATCATGCCAGTAGGAGCTACGAAAGAAGAGCAAGAAGATATTGCTCACATCGCCAACGAGGCAATGCAACGAGGGTATAAAGTAGCAACACGCAATCACGCATATGTTTACGGAAATCAAATAGGAACTTGATATGAATATTAGAGATGGTAAACTTTATGTAGACTGGTGTGACATTGACGCATTCTCTTTAGACATTGCTCACGAAGCTAAGAAGCTAGGCATTGAGAAAGTTGTCGGTGTTGCTCGTGGCGGCCTTGTCCCTGGCGTTATCATTTCACATACATTGAATGTGCCTTTTGAATCACTCGCTTGGCAAACAAGAGATGGTGATACTAGAGACGCAGAAAAAGCAGAAAGCCTAAATAGTGATAAAGTATTGATTGTCGATGACTTGATTGATAGTGGAAAGACTATGATGGAGCTAGAGATACTAGCACCATACGCACACAAAGCAGTTATTTTCAATAAACAAATTGAAATACCTATTGACATTGTAGGGCATACACTGTATGATGTTAAAGAATGGATCGTATTTCCTTGGGAGCAATAGCATGAGAAGAAGTAGCGTGATTAAACGACAGGCTTACACTGGTGATGATTATTCATCAGGCCCAGATACTGCATTTGTTGTAGAGTTTTATGAGAATGAACACTTAGTAGAAACGAGAATGTTTCCTAATAAAAGTATTCATTATGTCGAAGACGCAGCTAGAAATTGGGATAATGGAGTAATAAAAAATGATAAGTGAACAAATCAAAACAAGACTTGAACGAGCGGGCAAGAGGTACTTTGCTGCTGATAATATCTCTGAGTTTATGCACGAAGGTGATCGTGAGGCATTGATTGATGAACTCACTGAAAAGTTTCATGATGTACTTAACGGCTTAGTGATAGACACAGAAAACGATCCTAACTCACAAGACACAGGTCGGCGCCTCGCTAAGATGTATGTCAATGAGATCATGGCAGGCCGTTATGATGCCGCTCCTAAAGTCACATCGTTTCCTAATGACGGAAAATATGATCAGCTTATCATTGTTCGTTCGGACATCAAGTCTATGTGTTCACATCATCATCAGCCTGTGACAGGCATCTGCTACATTGCCTGTCTGCCTGGTGACAATGTTATTGGTCTTTCTAAATACACTCGCATCGCACAACATTTGGCACAGCGTGGACACTTGCAGGAAGAGTTGACTGAGATGATTGCAGCGGACATCGAAGAACTAACTCAGTCTCCCGCTGTTGGTGTTTATATTCGTGCAAGGCACGGTTGTTGTGAAAACAGAGGTATTCGTTCGTCTAACAGCTCAACACAGACCACAGTGCTCAAAGGCGCACTCAAAACAGACTCTGCTTTACGTAACGAGTTTATGCACAATATTCAAATACAGGAACAGCTATGCGGATAAAACCTACAGACAGGCAGGTTGTCGTTGATTTAGAAACTTTAAGCACTCGTCCAAATTCTTGCATAACATCAATTGGTGCAGTTGCTTTTACTCTTCAAGATGGTATTGTTGACGAGTTTATGATCAACGTAGATCCTGCTAGTTGCAAATCTTATGGTCTACACATAGATAAGAGTACTGTAGATTGGTGGGCAACACAACCTAAAGAAGCTATTGATTCATGGCGCAAAGATCCAGTGCCCTTAGAAGATGCAATGAATAAATTTGTTGACTTCTACGGTGACAAGTCAATACCTATTTGGGGCAACGGTTCTGTATTTGACATCACAATTCTTGAATCTTCTATGTACGCATTAGGTTATGGTACAGGCGAGTTGCCTTGGAAGTTCTGGGATATATATGATATGAGAACTTTGACCAGCATACTAGGACGTAAGCTAGAAAAGACTGGAATAAATCACAACGCTTTACACGATGCAATCGCAGAAGCAAAACTAATTATTGATATGTTGAAATCATGAAGAATCTTGAATACGTTCTCTCTGGAACATCTTATGTCAGACTAGCTAGTACTAATATATGCGAAGATCCAAAGCTAGTCGCAGTTATTAATGATATGCTAGACAAAATACTTGGCGGCAAGAACGGTAAGTATACGCACGACATATCTATTCTCTTTAATGCCTTTGGTGAAAAAGCCTTCGGTCAGAGACTGCAAGTCTACAAAGATCACATCAAAAATCTTCACGCTGATTCTGGTGGGCTACAAATAATTACACTAGGAAAAACAATCACACCTGAACTAAAAGAAGAAGTGTACGAAGTTCAGGCAAATGGTTCTGATGTCGGTATGTGCTTTGATGAGATTCCAGTAACGCTAACAGGACTTCGTTCAGAAAGAAACTCGACAACAGATAGAATTTTTGATAGAGAAAACTTTGAAGATTATGCCAGAAAGACTGGGCAAAACATTAAGAAACAAATTGAAATATTTAAAAAGGAAGAGAGTGACTGTCGCCCCTTTCTGATTTTGCAAGGAAATGACGTTGACACATATCTCAAATGGTATGAATATGTGATGGATGAAATTCCTAAAGAGGACCAGCACCGTGTTGGTGGCATAGCATTAGGAGCAGCAGCACTTGGCACTGGTCCATTAGAAGATGTACAGAGAGCATTTATTGCGAGTCAGATTCCTTGGCACAGTGAAAAGATGCACTTGCATATTTTAGGAGTAGGTTCTATTAGAAGACTTATTCCTTATCTTATATTTCAACAGTCAGGGCTGTATAAAAATATAGAAATCTCTTATGATTCTACTTCACATTCTAGAGCAGTAGAGACTGGTGCCTTTTTCTTAAATCAAAATGTGATCAAGTACGGCAGAGAATATAGTGACATATATCGTATATTGTTTGAAGAAGTCATGTCCCATTACGACATGGGCACAAGCAAAGATGTATTTTATGATGCGTTGAATCTGGCAACTAAAGACTGGTTAGAAAAATATGACACTCTTGAGTATTGGGTGATCTGTCGTATGGCTACTATCTTTGCGTCAATAGCTAATTTTATGAAGTATTTAGAAACTATGATTCATTCAAAAGATAACATATTAAAATACTCTGAAAAGATAAAACTTGGTACACAATACAGAGCACTATACGCCGTCAATAATCGTTCAGATTTTGATCTCTGGTATAACGATCAGTATTTAGGTAGAGAAATTAAAAGTACTCCTATTCTCGATACCGCCCCAAACACATTAGAAGATTTATTTGTATGAATATAGAAAAACTAGATTATGAATTTGACATCATAAGACTTGTTGACGAGTGTGTAAACTTACAAGATACTATAGGTTTTTGTCCCGATACTAATCAAATAGGACTTAAACACACAGAAAATATTCATGAATCACAAACATGGTATCAAGGATGCGGGCAGATTACTCACTTGATGCCTAAGTTCATGAACAAAGATTTCACAGTTATCAATGAGAATCTAAAAGGCAGTTATTTAGAATACGTAATAAAAGAGTTACAAAAAACTTATGCCATAGGCAGAGCTAGAATCATGAGACTTGAACCGAGAAAATGCATGAGCCTACATGTAGATTTGTCTAAGCGCATACATATTCCTGTTATCACTAATCTAGATGCTTTGATGATTATTAACAACGAAGTACACCATATGCCAGCAGACGGCAGTGCGTATCTTACAGACACAACGAAGAGACACACTGCCTTGAATGCTAGTAAAGATGAAGAAAGACTACATTTATTATTTGACCTAGTTTAGGATTATATTATGGACCCGAAAAAAGTACGCAACGCTATTGAAGAAATGTCTAACTCAATGACTCGCATGGACGCTGAACGAGACTTGATCAAAGAGATTGTCAACAAGCTCCACGAAGAAGAGTTTCTGGACAAGCGTGTCATCCGGAAGATGGCTCGTGTGTATCACAAGCAAAACTTCGCCGAAGAGTCTACCATAAACGAAGAGTTTGAGACTACCTTCAAGAACATCATGGAGTAAATAATATCTTGACAATAGCTCCTGAATGTGTAATAATATACAGACACTTAAGGAGCTATTGTTATGAATATATTTGCACTCGACACTGACCCTGTTATTGCGGCACAAATGCATTGTGACAAGCATGTGGTCAAAATGATCATTGAGTATGCTCAACTCATGTCTACGGCACATCGTGTGCTAGACGGCACAATGTATCTAGACAAGACTAAGAACAACCGAAACATCAAGCGGTGGCGTCTTGCCGATACTGTCTTAGAAGGCGAAGTCTATAAGGCTTCTCACATCAATCATCCTTCAGGTATCTGGACACGCCAGACTAAAGCAAACTACGAATACATGTACACTATGTGGATTGCTTTGTGCCAAGAATATACTATGCGGTATGGCAGAAAACACTTGACACAAGAGAAGTTAGAAGCTATACTATCTAATACACCTGTCAATATTCCTGAAGGACAATTGACAGAAATTCCACAAGCAATGCCAGACGATGCTAAAATGGCTAATGTAGTAGAAGCCTATCGCAATTATTATCGTGTGTACAAAAAGGCATTTGCTAAGTGGACAAAACGACAAACACCGGAGTGGTTCTATGCCAGCAACTAGTAGATACATTAAAGTATCTTTTCAGAAAGAAGGGGTACATAAGTATCCAGCAGCAAAAGACCTTGAGGGTGTTGAGTTTCTTCAATATCCTCACCGCCATATCTTTCATTTTTATGTGACGCTTGAGGTTTTTCATAATGACAGAGATGTGGAATTTATTTTGTTCAAACGTGAACTAGAAAGTCTCTTTGAATCTGGAGTAATGCAAGCTGACAACAAGTCATGCGAAATGTTAGCAGAAGATTTGCTGAACTATATTGAAATGAATTATTCAGATCGTGGATGTAAAGTCGAAGTCTTTGAAGACGATGAGAATGGGGCAATCCTTAAAAATTATTAGGATAAATTTAAATTGATTTATTTAATAGATTTAGAATACGTTGAGACTAGATATACTGCACAGTGGAAAACAGAATTCCCTGCACTATTGAAAGGCGAAGGCTTCAATGTTTCTGTGATCGATGGTCCAGATGACATTGCTAGTTGTACAACGCCTGGAGCATTTCTTAATTTTTCTGGTACTAACATCTATAAATCAGAACAAGTAAGAAAAATCTCTGAGCTATTTACTGAGAATAAAATACAAGATGGTGATCATTTTATCTTTGCAGATGCTTGGCATCCAGGCGTTATCAATTTGAAGTATATGTCAGAGTTGCTTGGTGTTGATGTTAGTATACACGGACTCTGGCATGCTGGCAGTTATGATTCTCATGATTTCTTAGGGCGAATTATAGGTGATGCTGAATGGGTTCGTAGTGCAGAAAAAAGTTTCTATCATTGTTATGATTATAATTGGTTTGCATCTGACTTTCATATAAAACTTTTTGCTGAAACTTTTTCATCAGAAAGATCATACAGAACTGGTTGGCCTATGGAGTACCTAGACAACGAAATCAAAAAAGAACATTTCGGAATAAAAGAGAATCTTATTCTATTTCCTCATAGAGTTGCTCCTGAGAAACAGGTTGATATCTTCAGGCAGTTGTCTGAAGAATTACCTGAATATGAATTTATTGTTTGTCAGGAAAGAGAGTTGTCTAAGAAAGAATATCATGACCTTCTAAATAGATCAAAGATAGTATTTTCTGCTAACCTACAAGAGACACTAGGTATAGGTTGTTACGAAGCATTGTGTGCAGGTTCTATTCCGTTAGTTCCAGATAGGCTATCATACACAGAAATGTACAGTGACTTGTTTAAATACGATAGTTCTTGGACAGAAGATCAACATTGTTTTGAAAAGAACAAAGATCATCTTGTAAACAAAATTCGCAGTTTAATGGATAGTTTTAATTCTTTTGATACACAATCTATACTGAATAGTAATAGAAACTATTTACACAAAGAATATTTTTCTGCTAATGGATTGATTCAGAAACTGAAAGAGGTTATATAATGTATTATTCAACAAAACACTACGGACATAACATTGGCTTGTCAGCAGTCTTCAGACAGCCTAACGCAAA
>CERP01050262.1_pt1 | contig 15031 bp, 16 predicted proteins | sample 530801 | NCBI WGS metagenome assembly CERP01 (sample SAMEA2620991, study PRJEB7988) | marine metagenome | biome: marine biome (ENVO:00000447); feature: surface water layer (ENVO:00002042); material: "saline water (ENVO:00002010), including plankton (ENVO:xxxxxxxx)" | depth 5 m | reverse complement strand
GTTTATTGACTAATAATTGAAAATCATATGCTTCAATTCCACTAGTTGCTCCACTAGCATTTGATTGATATTCACGACCATTATCAAGAACAAGATGTTGGCAATTTTCATCATTAACAGTAATATTAGTAGTATCATCATAAAATTGCTGATGAGATATTTGTCGTGCACTTAAATATGCATCCCTTTCTTTTTGAACTTCATTATTTATAAATAATGATTTATAAGCCATATAATTTGGAAAATCAGAAATTGATTGAATTGTTTGAGATCCAATTTTTAATGTTACATTTTTTATTAAAGCTGCTACGCCGACATTTAATGGATAAAAAGACCGAGCATTTGCTCCAGCTGCTTGTTCTAATGAAAAAGTGAATCTTGAATATGGATTTAAAAATCCTTGATTATTTAATTGAAATCTAATACTTGAATCCGAAAAATTGACAGGTTGTAAAATTTCGGTTGTTATATTTGCTTCTTGATTGGATGGTATAGATCCAATTTTTAAAAGATCTGGAATTGAATCTTGGCTCATCTGTAATTTTAGCATTCCTTCTGGTGGTGAATCTGTATTCATTATATTATAAATATATATAATATAATTTATTTTAATTTTTTATTTTTTTTTTATTTGTAGAAAATAATTTATGATACGACTTGAATTCCTGCTCCATTAAATAATAATGTTTCTTTGGCATGAACAAAAACAAATGCAGTGTTTGGACTGTCATCAACCAAATCTAAATTCATCTGTAATCCAAAATTTGTTGTTGAAAAGTCTGCCCCTTCTGAACCTAATGAATCGTATGAAATACCCACTCCCCAAACAAGACCACCTTGAAGAACTGAGTTATCATTAGAAGACCAATTTCTATTTGTATTAATAGGAGAAATTTGGGTTCTTGTAATTCGATCAAAAGGAATAATCGAATTTAAAAAATTTCTACAAATTTGAGGATCAATAACTTCTGTTAATGGATCAGCTTTAAAATTAGTATCTGTATCATAATCCTGAGGGAATCTAACACCACCCCGTGTAAAAGTAATTTGACTGACGTTAGCAATTGCACCTGCATTTTGGATTGGCATAATAGTTTGAAGAGAATTTTGATTGAGATTATTTAAATATGTTGATCTTACAAAATTCATGAAAACAGATTGTACTCTTGATTTTCCTAAAGAATAATTTAATATAGCATTAGTAGCATTAATAGTGCTGGTATGTGAAGAAATGCTATTATATTCAAAGCCATTCACTTTAGAACTCATTTTGGATTCAGAATTCATTCCCTCAACTTCACATGTCAATTTAATATCTGTCAGAGAATAATCTGCGCCTAAATAACCACTTGTTGCAGCATTTCCAACCGTATCAAATAAAAACATAGATGGAGAACTTAATCTCAATTCTATATCTAATCCGCCAATTGTTTCACTGCTCATTGGAATTGGCGAGCCATTATTTAATAAACCAGTAGGAAGATAGAGACAAAATTCATTCGAATTGGTTTTTCCTTGCTGTGTTACTCCTTCAATTGAAGCTTGGGAAGCTGGAAGAGTTAGAGCTGCTTGTGATAGATGACCCAATAAATCATTATTGCTTGCCGTTATAGGAAGATAAGAACTCATAAATCTATTATAATGACGAATATTTTCTATTACTTGACCCGTTTTATTGCTAGATAAAGTTACTTGATCGAACATACCAAATGCTCCAGTTCGTGGGTCAATACTTAATGTGTCAGCACCAGTTGGAACAGTTGCACCATCTTTGGTAATTTTTAATTTACCAGAAATTCTAACGGAAGAGCCATATAGATGATAATCTCCTTCAGGTATAATAAATTTAATTATACTTTGTCCTTGCTTGTAGGAAATAACGTTATTTAAAGTAGAACTTAAATTGCTTGGTCTTAAATCAAGAAATTGTCGTGACATTTAATATATAATAATATTATAAAATAATTATATATTCTTTTTTATTTAAAAATTTATTTGAAAACCGAAATATTATCACCTTTAATATTTATTCTTCTTAAACCAAAGCAAAAATTATTCCAAAGCTTATTCTTAGTGGGAGCAGTTCCACTATATTGAACTTGAAGATTAAAGTCTTTATTTCTGGTGTCATATACTTGCTGGTTTAATCCTAATGCTCTAGAAATAAAGAAATTTCTATTGAATTGGGAAAATGATCGAGCAGGAATTCCAGCTTGAACAAGTGCTTTTTCATTCTCAATTAAAACTTGAGCATCAATGCTATTTTTATCCGATATTTTCTTTGTGGAAATAGCTTTTGAAGGATTTAATTTGCCATCATAAAACCACTGGTATGAAGTTAAATGATCAGATATTCCAACAAGTCCAGATCTTGTAGAAAATGAAGTAATTAATTTATTTGCTGCACCTTCAACATCATATGTACCATTTCCAGAAATTAAAGCTGCCGAATTGTAAACGGTCGCATCAGTTGGAACAGATATGATTGATCTTGCTCGGCTTTCTTCTAATGGAAGTCTAATATTTGCGACAACATCAGATGCTAATTGAGAATATTTATAATTTGTAGGTGTTAATATATCAAGATTCATTTCTCCTCCTCCTTCTTTCATCCTTTTCATCATTGATGCTTCATAATTTGAACCCATATCCAATATACCAACTATTAGTTCTACATTTGATAATGTGTAAGTAGCATCATAAGATGTAGCACCTTCAGCAGCCATAGAAACAACATGATAAGAAGAATCAATAGTTGAAGCTGAATCAAGGTCATAAGCTACATCCAATACAATTTCTACTAATCCATTGCCACCAGAAGCATTTGCACTTGCATTAATAGCAGATATTTTAGGATTTGCAATAGTTCCACCACCATCTTTAAAAACTGCAGCCACAGCAGAAGAATTAGCAAAAGATATTTCTTCACCGACAACGAATGGACAATTATTAGGTTTAAAATTTGAATTATCTCTTTTAATATAAAATTTACCAATTGTGTCACCATTAGCAATATCAGTTTTACCAGCTGTATTTGAACCATTAGAAGAATCAAATATTGGATTTAATGCTAAATTATTATAATGAAGAGCAGTATCTAATTGCTTGATTACTTTCACACTTTCCTCAAGCAGAATTTCAATGCGGCATCCCATCAAGATGTTAGGATAAACTTTATCGCTAGAAAAAATTCCAGTATGTAAAGGCATAGTAATTCTAACATTTCTGAAATCATCATCATCAAAATCAACCGTTTGACTACCATCAGGAGCAGAAATAAAATAGGGATTTGTCAAAATATCAGTCATATTAGATTTAACACTCCCAGTTGTTCCTCGACTTTCTGGTTTATAAACAGTGGTTCCAACTCCAGAAACTGCTCGCTTATTTCTAATGGAATCATCTGCATCATAATCATAAAGAACAGAACACATGACATTGTAGTTTTGAATTTCTTCTAATAATACATTACCAGTTTCATTGCCAGAATAAATTCTAATATCTTTAATTAAAGATTGACCGCCTAGAGTGCCATCTAATTGTAATCGGGTTGGTATTGCTCCAGATGGAAATTTTAATTTTAAATCAAATTTTAAATATGTTTCTTTGGGATTAATAAATTTAATGGTATTACCAGGAAGATTAATATCAATTAGTTGTCCGCCACTGTATTCTAATCCATTTTGAGAAGATACCGCTCGAGATGTTTGTTTTATAGGAATTTTATTTCCTGCTTGCCAAAAACTCATGTTCTATATATGATATATTATTAAAAAAAATATAATAATATAAATTTTAAATAAAAAAAAAATAAAAAAATTAATTAAAAACTTCCAGTTGCTTGAGAAATTTGAGAAACAATGGGGGCACCTCCAACACCACCTAAACTAGCAGTTGAAGCAGTCGCAACAGATCCCATTTTTTCAGATTGTAATTTCGCAGTTTGTACAGCCTTTGCAGAATCTGCTTGAGCCTTTTGACTTTTTTCATCTAATGCTCCACCAATTTCAGATAATCCAGAACCTAAAATATTGGCAAGCCCTCCTATTGCTTCTAATCCTAAACTTGCTGGAGTTGGAACGGCTATTCCTGCTAATTCTGCCGTTGATCCTCCAATTTGTAATATATTTCCAATCTGATCTTCCCAATTCATTTTCTCGAATCCTTTTAATCCTCCTGCAATATCTTGCTGTAATGCCATTCCACCACTAATAACAGCACCACCCGCTCCCAATAATTTTGAAGAATCGCCAAGAAAAGCAGTTCCACTTTTAACAACTCCTTTTAATCTATCTGCTGCACCTCCTAATCTTGAAGCATCTTTAACAATATTTTCATTTTCTAGAACTGCATTGACATCCGCAAATTCGGGATCTACTGGATTAGTTACAGGAACTTTAACATCTGTTGTTTGAGCAACAATATTTTCAACATTTTTTGGAACTTTTTCAGTTACTTTTGATAATGCTGATTTCAAACCAATACCTTGAGCAGCTTGCCCCATGATTGTGTTTGCGTCTTTGCTGGTCTGTTCTTCACTTATTCCCTCTTTTTGAGCTATTGCTGTATTTTTGGCATCATTAATTGCTTTATCTAAATCAAGATTATTTTGTCTAATGTCTTCATTTGCTTCAGATTGAAATTGAGAAAATTGATTGACTGAATTTAAAGCATCATTAATTCCATAGAGATCCATTATATATATTATAATTAAATATTTTTTTGATTTTATAATTTAAAATAAACATTATGAAATCCTTTTATTTTTGGTCTAAAATTATTTTCTAATAATATTTTTTCAATCTTGTTATAATCACATTTATGAGGTTGATCTGCTTCAAACATTATCAATCTTAAATCTTGTAATATATCTATATTTTCATCAATGAATTCTTCCATGAATCCCTCAGCATCAATAATCAAAACATTAAATTTATTAATATTAAATTTTTTTTTGATTTCATTTAATGTAAATGATGGAATTGTTGATTTATAATTTACTTTTGAAGTTGTCGCATAATCATCATTATCATCAAATATTAATTCATGTTTTTTTTTTGAAACAAAACCTTTTATAATATTAAAATTACAATTATTATTTTTCATGTTATTTTCTAATGAATTCCAAACTCTTTGATCTGGTTCAACTGAAACTTGATTAGAAACTTTTTTATTAATAACACATGAAACAGTTCCATATCTAGCACCGAGTTCAAGAACAATATCATTTTTGGCAAGAAACATTTCAGCATGTTTTTGCTCTACTCTTTCAATTTTCATGTGATCTATAATATTATTATTTTCATCATAGAATTTCATATATATTATTAATGATATTTTTATTTTGAATATTGTGCAAATGGTCCAGGCTTGAAGGGTGAAAAAACAATGTCTTAAAAATATTTTTAAATTTTTATAACATAATATTTTATGCCTTTGACCCTGGACCATTTGCACAAATAATATTTTTAAGGAAATTTAACATTATATTTTTTTGTAATTGATTCATCAATTTTTCGAGCATTACCTCCCAAAATATATGAATATACCCTTGCATAAGCCCAACTCTGAGGAGACTGATTAGGACGGCTTCCACTTGAAAAATACGCAGCTTCTCCCTTTTTAAATACTTCATCAATAGCTTTAAAAGGAATTCCTGTGACTTTGGCAATATTTTTTTTTGTTCTTCCACCTTTCATTTTATCTAATTCTTTACCATATTTATCATTAAATTTTTTTGTCCAAGAACTTTGTTTGCTTTTAAATGCTGTTTTGGGTCTTGGTTTCCCTTCAAAAATACTCTTGATTTGTTTTTGTCTATCTGCTCCCTTTAGATCTTTCAAATATCTTTCAGGAATATTTCGAGTCTCTCCTTTATATGTTATTTTTATATTTACCATATAATAATAATATATATATTAAAATTGAACCCAAAAAGACAATTTTTTTGGTTCAATTATTTCAACTATTGGTTTAATTTTTTTAGAATTATGAGGAGGTCGTTCATCACATTTTTTATTTGCTATTCGTTTGTTCCATAGATGATAATTTTTTTTATAATACTCTTGATTGTATGCTCTTTGTCTCAAAACCTTTTCATATGTATTAGTTCTAAAATGATAAGCCTTTTGATATTCAACAATTTCCATTCTATTTTTTTGATAATATTCTTTTTGATATTCAATAAGTTTCATTTTATTTTTTTGATAATATTCTTTATGGTAAGTTGTTTTATTTTTTTTCAATTCTTCCATTATATAATTAAGTAAGATTAAATTTTTTTCTATAAGTATTTATATTTTGTTTTAATGAAGTTGAATCCCCCCATAATAAATAATAACTGAGATAACCAGCACGAGTTGGGTCATTAGTTTTTAAATCTTTCTTGTGTCTTGCTCTATATCGTTCCCTTTGTTCTTTATTTTTATTAATTGTATAATCTGACATTGTTGCTGCTCCAAAATATGTTTTTTTTGATTTGCCTTTCTCATCAGTAAATATTGCCATTAACTTTTTTTTTGGGTTGTCGCTTTTTTTTATCACCATTTTTAACATTATTATTATTGTTAGATTTTTTTTTTTCATTATTTCCTTCAAAAATAGATTGAGAAATTTTGGTGTTTTTCTTTTTCACCTTTTGCATTCCTTTTTCAATTTCATCCATTCCATTCATATATATATATTAAATTATTTTTTTTTATCTTGATAAATAAATTGCATAAACTCGAACATTAGTCATTTTTTTATCAATAGGATTATAAAATTCTTGATTTTTTAAATGATACTTTTTATAATTAAATCTTCCCATTCTTTTTCTTAAAGATTTAAACCATTTTGCTCCACTTGTTACTCTTTCCTTTTTATCTTCTACAAAATACCATGGTAAAATAATTAATGCTTTTTTAATACTTGAATGATTTTCCATTTCTTCAATTAATTTTTTAACGAAAAATCGTGCTTTTGAAAATGGAGGATTTAAAAAAATATTAGATTTTTTATTCCAATCTTTATTTAATGTGTCTCTTTGGGATGATTTTGGTGTAGGGTCATACGCATCTTTCCAATTAACACCAGTTAATTCTTTTAATAATTTAAATGTTGATCCCTGAGTAAATCTTATATCACTTTCTTTTATTGATCCTGATATATTAGATGATGGATTATTTGATTTATCTTTTGTGTAATCTTGTTTCTTATTTCTATTAACTTCAACAATAGAATTATTCATATATATATATTAAATTGATATTTTTTTTTTATTATTATTTTTCATCTTTTTTATCATCAACTTTAACAACCGTATCATCTGCTTCTACATAAATTTTGGCATGTGCTCTATACATAGCAGTTAAATACGATATTTTTTTTTGATTATCAGGATTATTTCGACCTTTTTCTCTATTTTTTAAAATTCTTTCTTGATCTGACAAATTTGAATGAATTATTTTTTCTCTGTTGAATTCCATATATATTTATTTATAAAATTTAATTAGAAAATTAAAATATAATTAATATTTATAAATAAAAGTTTAATGTCATTAATTCTATGTGCAAATGATTTTCAAGCTAATGCTGGTAACCACTCGAGTCCTTATACTTTTTCAAATTCCTTGAGTAATACAATGACTATTCCTAAAAATTCTGAAATCGCCGTCCAGAGCGTGAAGATTAACAGAAGTGGAAATATTTCAATTAATAGAGCAACTGTTTTTTATTTATGGTTTAATAACCCTTTACTTCCTACATTAGCAATAGATAGGACCACGGGTAACATTAAATTTGCTCAACCATTTTTTGCCCCTAGTGATAATAGTTTTATTGAAGTTGCTCCTAGTGATTTAGCAAATAGATTAAAAATAGGAGTTAATAATTCTATAAAGAATGTTGAATCATCTCTTTTAAATGATGTTTCCACTATTGTAGGAGCAGATGGATTTGAAGGCTTTAAATTTACTATGAGTCAAACTTCTGCATGTGGTGTTGATATATCGACAGGTTTGACTTCAACAGATTTTAATCTTGTATATAATGAAGATTTGGTGGCTGGAACTGGGTTCATTTATGATAATACAACCAAACGATTGACAGCTATTAAATCAGGAGGTGGAAATAATAAATTATATAATACGGCTGTTTGTTATAAACCATTATCATTAATTCAAGGAGGAATGGAAATCAGTTTGACTAATGCAAATGCTGCTTCATGGTCTATTGGTCTTGTTAGAAGTGACCCAGAAAATGACAAATATCCCGATTATTTTGAAACATCCACAGGAAATGAATATTGGAGAAATTTTGATTATTATGATGTGGTTCTTGATGCTGGTCAAAATGGAATTGGTAGTGGATCAAATAGATATATTAAGTTATTTCATGCAGTTAAAATAGCTACTGGGTATACAATGAGAGAATTGAAATATTATGAAATCGTTGGAAATCCATTTAATACTCCAACTATTAATACGAATGGTGGATATAATTGGTCTTCAAATACTTCGGGTATTGATTCCATTGAATATCAAATTTTAAATGAACAAATAAAAATTATTGCGAAAAACAATGCTTCAGCTTTAAGTTGGACACTTTATGAATATGCTGCGGGAAATGATAAAGATCAACAATTGAAACCAGTCAATGATTGTTGGCGTACAATGTATGGAAAATTTCATTTAAGTGCTGCCAATGCAGGAAAATATTTAGGTATTACAAATTATAAAGGACATTCAAATTTTGGTTATGGTAATACTAATTATGATTACTGGGCGGATCTAATATTTGAAAATTTGAGTTTGACAACAGGATTTGAGTTAGACAATAGATTTTTTAATGATCTAACAGATATAGACAAATATGCACAACTTGGTGTTAGTGCTTCAAAGACATTAACAGATTATGAATTTAAATTAATTCTTGAACCTTCCACTTTATACATTGATTCAAGTCAAGCTAATACTGCTACACTGCTTGGATTTCCAAGTCAAACTGTTGTATCAAAAACTTCGACTTCTGGAACATCTGAAATATTTGATTCTACTGACATTCCACCTATGAAGAGCAACTCATCCTTATTTGTTAGAGTTCCTAATCTAACACACCGAACATTCAACACATCAACAAACGGAATTTCAAAAATATTGTATCATCTTCCTAGATTTACAAATAATGGTACATCATCAGGAAATGCCTTATATTTTGAACCTTCTGAAAAAACTTTTATATCTTTAAATAATCCAGATGACATAACCATCAATGAATTTGATATTGACTTTGTGAATGAAAATGAAACACTGGCGGAAGATCTGGCTGGTAAATCTATTGTTATGCTATATGTTAGAGAAAAAAAGTAATAAATCGAATTTAGATTTATTATTTTTAATTAAGAAATAATATAATATAAATTAAATAAAATAATTATTAAAATATATAAAATAATTTTAATATTTATTATAAATATAATGGATTTGTTGCCCAAAGTTGAAGAAAATTTAATTGAAGAAGAACCAGAAATTATTGAAGATGAAGAAAATGAAGTTGATAATATTGATGATATATTTGTTGATAAAATTGATGAACCAGAACCAGAGCCAGAACCAGAAGTTAAACCAATTATTAAACCAATTAAAAAAAAAAGAGAAATGTCAGCAGAACACAAGGCAAAATTGATGGCTGGAAGATTAAAAGGATTAGAAACAAGACGGAAAAAGGCAGCAGAAAAAAAGGAAATAAAAGAATTAAAATCTAAAAAAGTTCAACTTGAAAAAAAAGAATTAATTGATTATGTCAATCAAGTTAAACCAGAACCAAAAATTGTTGAAAAGATTGTTGAAAAAGTTGTTCCATCTCATAATGAAGAGGATATTGAGAAGAGAACACAAGCAGCAATTAAAAAAGCATTAGATGAACATGAAGAAAAAAGACAAATAAGAAAAAAGGAAAAAAGAGAAAATTTAAAAAAACAAATGCAAGATAAAAAAATCAATGATATGTGTGTTAATGCCTCTTTATATACTCGAAGTCCTCAATATGGTGATCAAGACTTTTTTGATGTATGCTTCAAATAAAATGTTTTTATAATATATATAGAAATTAATGATTAAAATTTATAAAATATTGGATTTGACAAATAATAATTGTTATATTGGATCAACATCAGATTATTTAAATTCAAGATTATGGCATCATAAAAACAGGAACACAACATCATCTGAATCAATAATTAAAAATAATAATTATGAAGTTTCAATATTAGAAGAATTTGAAGATGCTTCTATTAGATATGATAAAGAAAAGCATTATATCAACAGTGTTGAAAATTGTATCAATAAAAATAGATTGACTGGGGTCTATTCACAAAGAAAGCGAGATTATGACAAAAAATATGCATTAAATAGATATTATATAGATAAATCATGGGATGGTTTAAATTTAATAGATAAAAAAATATTTTGTTAATATATATGGAAAATATTGCTTTTTGTATTCCGAGCACAACCAACAACAGAGATTGGACTTGTATTCAAGAAACATATTTATTAAAGATCTTATTCGAATCTTTAAAAAATATTAAAACTAATCATTCGATAAAATTATTTATTGGATATGATGAAGATGATAAATTATATTCTAAAGAACAAATTAAAGAGTATAATGGTCATGAAGTTGAATTTATAAAATTTGATAATTCTTATAAGGGTAACCCTTGCGGAATTTGGAATGAATTATCAAAAATAGCTATTAATCAAAAGTATGAATATATTTTTATTTGTGGAGATGATATCAAATTGAGTTCATGCCATTGGCTGGATATTTTCATTCATTCATTAAAATTAAGAAATAATATTGGGTTTTCTGCTGGTTGGTCAAATAATAATAATATACCTACTCAATTTTTAATTCACAAAACTCATTTAGATATTTTTGGATTTGTATTTCCGCCATTAATAAAGAATTATTTTTGTGATGATTGGATGTATGAAATTTATCCTGAAAAATTCAGATATTGGAATAAAGAAATATATTTATTAAATCTCGGTGGAATTCCAAGATATACCCCAGAAAATGCAAAATTATTATATAAGAAATTAGTTACTCGCCATAAAAAGGATTTGAAAAAATATTTGAATAGTAACTAATTTGTGCAAATGGTCCAGGGTCAAAGGCCTAAAATATTATGTTATAAAAAGTTTCGATTTTTTTTAACACATTGTTTTTTAACCCCTTGACCCTGGACCATTTGCACGATTTGAATAATATAGAAATAAATATCTAATTAATATTATATATGGTAAAAATAGGATTTATAACTCTAACAAATTCAGGATATTTAGAATATACTAATAATTTAATTAAATCATTAGAAAATATTAATTTTGAAGGTTTGAAAGTTTATTGTATTGATGATAATGCATTTAATAATTTAAATTATGATAGGAAATTAAAAATAGATAATCCAGATGAAGAAGCAGTTGAAGATTTTTATTCTTTTAGAAGTTGTGGTGAATGGGCAATAATAATGTTTCAAAAATTTAGAATTATTCATAAAGAATTACAAAATAATGATTATGTACTTTTTACCGATGGAGACATAATATATCGAGATAAAAGATTTATGAAAGATCTATTAAACAGGATTGAGGATAATGATGTTTTATTCCAAAATGATAAACAAACAGATGAAGATCATTCTGAATTGTGTGCTGGTTTTCAGTTCATCAAATCTAATGAAAAAACATTAAATTTTTATAATCCAGATAATGTAAGCCTTGAAACAATAATGAAATTAAAATGCGACCAGCCGTATATTAACAAATTCAAATCCCAATTAAAATATAATTTAATACCTTTGAAAAAATATCCTAATGGGAAATATTATGAAGATAATAAAAATAATAGTTATATGATTCATTATAATTATTTAATTGGGCATGATAAAAAAAGTATGATGAAAAAAAATAATCATTGGTTTTTATAATTTTGATTTTGTGCAAATGGTCCAGGGTCAAGGGGTTAAAAAACAATGTCTTAAAAAAATTTCAAAACTTTTATAACATTATTTTTTATGCCTTTGACCCTGGACCATTTGCACGAATCAAATATTAAATAATATTATTATAAAAATAAAATATAATAATAATATATAATGTCAAACCTACCAATTATAAAAAAAATAATTGATCCACCAAAATCAAAACATAAAAATATTCATCCTAATTTGCCCCAACCTCATGCTCAAGTTTTAATGATTATGCCTTGTAAATGCGGAAAATCAACGATTGGTTCTAACTGTATTCTAAATAATAATTTATATGGTTTAAATTATTTTGAAAATACACCAATTATAATTTCAAATACAATAAATACAGATTTGACAAATAGATTTTTAAAACAATCTTGTGTTACTTATGATAGATATGATGATCAAATAATTAATGATTTTGTAAGTTCACAAAAAAAATTTGGAAATGTTTCAAAGATGCCGTCATCATGTCTTTTTGTAGATGATTGCCTCGGAGATAAAACAACAGCATTAGACAATTTAAGTTCTCGCTATAGACATAGCAACATCCATTTATTAATGATATCAACTCAATTATTTAGAAAAGTTTCACCAGTTATTCGAGCAAATGCAACAAATATATTAATTGGTAAATTACAGAATGCAAAAGAATTAGATAAACTTGATGAAGAATATGGCGGAATGTTTAATGGTCAATTTCGTGAATTATATAAAAAAGCAACAAAAAAAAAATATGATTTTCTTCATTTGAATCTTCAAGAGAATCCAAGTCAAGCTTGGAGAAACTTTGAAGAGAAATTATATCCATTAAATAATATTTCAGATTCAGATTCAGATTCTGATTAATTGTGCAAATGGTCCAGGCTTGAACCCATAAAAAAAATTGTTATATTAATTAACAATTTTTTTTATTACATAATATTTTAACCCTTTGACCCTGGACCATTTGCACAAATCAAATATCCAAATCATTATTATTATTATCATTTTTATTATCATCATAATTGAAACCCCATTCCCAATCACAATCCTCATCATCCATAATTTCATAATCTTCATAATCATATTCATAAGATTGTAATTCATTATATTTTTTTCTTGCTTCTTTAATATCTGGTAATTTGATTAATCTTAATCGTTCACCATTAGTTATCGGTCGAACTTCCTTATATAATTCATCAAGACAATCTTCTTTGAATTTTTTGAAAAATTCATTTCTATCCATTTTTCTATTAAATCCGCTACAAGAATCCTCATAATTTTCATATATGAAATCCTTATAATAATATAATTCTTTACTTTTAATAATTGGTTTTTTATTTTGATCTAATTTTTTTGATCTGTTTGGATTAGTTTCATAAGTAATTTTATCAAGTCCACAAATTAATTTTCCATCTTTATCAACTTGATTTTCATTATAAATACAAAATTTATTGTGAGATTGATCACATTCAAAACCACCATTTTTAAGAACTTGAAACCACCATTTTTGATGTGATCCCCATGACTGTTCAATTTGATCTTGTAATAAAGCAGTTTTTTCAAAATGTCGTGGGCTATAATCTTCAATATCTAATGTATATAAATATTTTGCAAATGCTTTAATAATATTATCATCATCTTCTGCTTCATATAAAGGTTTAAAATATTTCTTTGTTTCTTCTGTTGCTCTACCAGCATATTTATTATCTAATTCAACACAATAATGCCGTCTATCTTCTGGACTCGATGCCGAAGCAAATCTATCATTATTTGTTGTAATAATATAATTAGAATAATCATCAATTGAATATGCTTCCTTACATTTTTTATTAATAAATTGTTTTTTCTCAGTTACTAATGATTTAATTTGACCTTCAAGTTTTTTATCACCACCCCAAAATGCCTCGTCTAAATCCACTAAAATTTTTGCTTCTAATAATCCATTAAAATCACCAAAAATATTGTTAGCATTAGCAATTTGAGCATAATGTTTATCACCAATAATTTTTTCAATAATATTTAATATAATATTTTTACCCGCTCCTTGTTTAGATTTCAAACAAAGAATAACACCTGATTTAATATGAGGTTTTTGAATTATTCTAGCAAAATATTTCATCACATAATCAAATATTTTTTTATTACATTTACACCATATATTTAAAATATGGTCAAGTAACAATTGACAATCATCAATATTTGCATCTTTAGAATCTTCAAATGAAACAGAAAAACCTTTCCACAAATTAAATATATCAGGATTTTCTTTATTTTCAGGATCAAAATCAATCTTTAAAACTTCACGACGATTTTTGTGCTTTTTCCAAATAGTAAAAGGATTTTTTTCTTTTTTGGTAAATGGACAATTAAAAGTATATTTTTCAAGTGCTTCATTTGTTTGTTTATGATTATAAAGAAACCATTTATCATTTCCTTTGCTATCAACATCTAATTTAATATATTGAGAAGTAGATCTAACATATATTAGATTTTTATTGAGTTCATTTACAACACCAATAATATTAGGTTTAACATCTCCAATCGGTTTTCCATCTTGATCAAGTTTAACATTATTCATATAAATTTTTTTATAAATATTATCTGGATTATCAGCTTCAGCCCAAAAAATAAGACTTCCCAAACCTAATTTCATTTTTTCATTATTATCAAGTTTTTTATTTAAATATTTCCATTCATTTTTTATGAAATCTTCATTGTAATTTTCAATATCTTTTTTTGAAAATTCATCAAATAATTTGAAACCATTTTCATCACCATTAGTAATATTAAAAATACAAAATCCAACCTTTATCCAGTCTTTATACTCAAATTTTGTTGTAATACGATTCAAAATATTTTTGATTTCATTAATATTATAATCATCATTTTTTTTGAAAACCTTTTTTTCAATAACTTTTTTTTCAACAATATTTTCATCATCAGATGTAACAGGAGAAACAGGAGGCGAATGAATAATTAATTCATCATCTTCTTGAACATCTTGAATAACAAATTTATATAGATCATCTTTAT
>CERP01011301.1_pt1 | contig 15053 bp, 29 predicted proteins | sample 530801 | NCBI WGS metagenome assembly CERP01 (sample SAMEA2620991, study PRJEB7988) | marine metagenome | biome: marine biome (ENVO:00000447); feature: surface water layer (ENVO:00002042); material: "saline water (ENVO:00002010), including plankton (ENVO:xxxxxxxx)" | depth 5 m | reverse complement strand
GACAAAGAACGGCAACATGAGATTATGTTGTTAGCTATCGAAGATACGCATAAAAACTATAAGCCCTTTAAGCCAAGCTCTAAAGTTGAGCACACAGATAAAAACTTACTATCATTAATTGCCATAACAGACTTTCACTTAGGAATGTACGCATGGGAGGCTGAAACAGGTGATGATTGGGATGTGAATATATCAAAGCGTGTGTTTCTCAATGCAATATCAGATATGATAGAAGCATCACCTAAAGCTGATACAGGCTTACTTTGCCAACTAGGTGATTTCCTACACTTTGACGGCATAACGGCTATTACGCCAATGTCAGGGCATATTCTTGATGCAGATACACGCTATAGTAAGCTTGTTGAGCTAACCATAGAGATTATGACACAAGCCGTTCACATGATGCTTAAAAAGTTTGGCAAGGTTGTAGTGGTACAAGCAGAAGGCAATCACGATATGTCAGGTTCAATCTGGCTTAGAAAGCATATCAAATATGTATTTAGTCAAGACGATAGAGTAAAAGTCATAGACAATGAATTTCCATACTACGCATACTTACATGGGGAGATATTATTAGGCTTTCATCATGGACATAAGAAAAGGATGGCACAACTGCCAAAGCTATTTGCTAGTGAGCCACGTTTTCGTAAGCTATGGGGGCAAGCAACACAAGCTTATATTCACACTGGACATATGCACCACGAACGTACAGTTGAAGATGCAGGAGCTATAGTCGAACAGCACCCAACATTGTCAGCAAGAGATGCTTATGCCGCCAGAGGCGGTTGGGTATCGGCAAGAGGTGCGAAGGTTATAACCTATCATACTAAACTTGGCGAAGTCCACCGAACAACTGTTCGGCCACGTTAGCAGCTTGTTTATATTGTAGCTCTAATTCATCACAGATAGCATAAAACTCAGTGGCTTTATCTACGCCATAGGTAGTGTATGATGACCAGTTTAGTGTCTCAATAAAATTAAACTTATTAGTGTATGCGTCACGTCTAAAAAGATGAAAGCTATACTTTAAACAGTCGTCATCTTCATGGACTAGCTCTTGATTAAGAAAATACGTGTTTTTGTATTCGTCAATGTTATCCCGCCACGTCCATTTTTGTATAAAAGCCATTAGTCTATATTCCTTATGTTTGGTTTAGTTACTTGGTTAAATTTCCGACTAGGTATTTTCTGCTTAGGCTTATCTTTGTTAACACCTAGCAGCCGTCTTACCTTAGCTCTTGCTTTTGCATCAGCTGCGTTCTTGAGTTTACTACAAGGCACACACGTTAGTGCAATATTGTCTAAGTTATGTGAATTGGTATCAGACAAAGCACGTTGGCTTAGATGCTCAGTATGTATCTTATAAGGCTTTAGCTCAAGCTTAGTTGAGCAGGTCGAGCACAAACCTTGCTGCTGCAAAAATAGCGCAGCAAACTCATACTTAGTCAGTGGCTTATAACGCTGATATGTTATATCGTCACTAAAGCGCACCAGAGCCTCGCAGAGAGTTAATTATATCTTGCTTCACCTTTGCAAGCCAATGATGTTGGTCGCGCTTGTCACGTCTTAAAACAGCGTTACGATACTTAAATTTGTTGTAGTATGGGTGGTTAGTATAATATGTGCTAACGCCAGACTTATCTTTTACTTGCTCAATCATTACGGACACTTTCATTTAGCTTGTGCAGCTGGTTAGCGTTAAGCAGCCAGCCATGAAGTTTAATTATAGTAGACCAGTGTTTCTCAGGTATGCCACGTGTAATCCATTTTCGCACGCTATCAGGTTTTAGATTAGTGCAATGTGATGCTATGACAGATGCACCACCACAGTTCTCTATAATGCCCTCAACTGTATATTTACTCATATTACTACTCCCAATAGTAAATACCAGCTGCGTTATTAAGCTGGCGTATAATTGATGCTTTGTCGTTATTAAATTCTACGAGTTCAATCTCAGGTTCGTCCATATGTTTTGCTATTTCTTTGGCGCGTTTCATGCTTGAGGTGTGAGTTGACCCATAGCCACCTGCTTCTTGATAATCGAATACTCTATATATTTTCATCTTATATTTCCTAATATTTTATTGTAACCACGCCCGAAGGCGCGGCCATATATTGTTATAACTTAATATCCGTATCACTTGCATGACCAGATGTTACTAGTTGATTGCATATGTTCCAATGTGAATGACATCTCACGCTATCGCTTTCATGGTATGCGCCGTAATGATAACAATATGCATCGTTAGCATTATCAAATTTCTGTAAATAGTTATTATATTCAGTTGTCTCAACCATACCACTTTCATCAATCTTAACGCTAAATTCACCTAACTTACTAAGCTCTCTAGTGTGCTTATTGACAGACAAGTCAGTTATAGACACTTTACTTTCTTGGAATATATATTTTTTATTCATATTACATCTCCTATAAAACGGCTTAATTGCCTATGTAATATTTGTCCGTTAACTTATGTAGAATTAAATTACAACACTTAAATTATTTTAGTGACTATGCATAATAACTGTTGACTGCGTACAAAAGTTCCGATACCAAAATTACATACAGGCAATTAAGCCACCTTGAAAGGAAATAAAATGAAGTGCAATAAGTGTAAAATTATAATTGATAATCGTGACGCTAACATTACAGATGGTGTTATTAGCTGTTACGACTGTTACTACGAGCCTATCAGATTAAACATTAGTTTGTTAGATTGGGACTTAGCAGATGCAGCTGAGAAAGCAGAAGCAATAGCAGCTGGTAAAACAATGTTGCGTGAATTAGTACGCTTTGTTGGTTGGGCTGGATTTACGTTCGGCTTTACATTATTCGCAATTGCAGTAACATAAACCATAGCATAAAAAAAATAGGAGATTAAATATGCGAACATCAGAAACATACAAAAACTTAAAAGCAGCAATCACAGCTGCTAGTAATGCAATAACCGGAGCTAAGAAAGATGGCAAAAACCCACATTACAAATCTACATATGCGACACTCAGTTCAGTTATTAATGCCTGTAATAAACCATTAAGTGATAATGATTTAAGTATACAGCAAGAGCTTGGTCGCATAACTAAAAACCAAACAATCATAGTGGTCACACGACTGTCGCATGCTGAAAGTGGTGAGTGGATTGAGACAGATACAGAAGCACCACTGAAAAACAAAGATATTCACGTGCTAATGAGTACATTTACCTACTGCAGACGTAATGCAATATCAGCACTATTGAACATCCCAGTCGAGGACGATGATGGTAACAAGTCGCATGATGCAAAACCAGAATTTGACACAGAGCCATTGCTGCAAAGCATAGAAGCGTGCGCGACGCTGGAGCAGCTTAGTCTGGCTGGCAATGTAATTAAGACGACGCAGATGGATAATGCATCTAAAAACAAACTACGCTCAGCATGGAACATTCGTAAGCAGTTATTAGATAAAGCAGAGACAGCCGAAACTGAGGCAGACACATGAGAGTTATAGACACCATACAAGGTACACCAGAATGGCAATCATGCAGAGCTGGTGTATTTACAGCAAGTAGAACAAAACCACTGATGGCTAATCTTAAGTCAGGCAAGCCATCAGCTGGACGTGCAACGCTAATTGGTGAGATGGTCGTGCAGCGTCTTACTGGTACAATTGAGCAGGGTTTTACATCAAGTCATATGCTGAGAGGTATAGAGCTTGAGGCAACTGCCAGAGATGCATATGCATTTCATACTGGCACTAGCCCAGTAGAGGTTGGCTTTTGCTTGCATGATGAGTTCGACTATATTGGCGCGTCACCAGACGGCGTTATGGAAGATGGTTTAGTTGAGATAAAATGCCCAACCAGTCACAAGCACATAACGTATCTCAGCGAGCAAAAACATGGCAATGAGTATTACAACCAAGTGCAGCATCAAATGTTAGTCACTGGTAAACATTGGACAGACGTTTGCAGTTTTGACGATAGATTTCCAGACCACTTACAGTTGGCAATAACAAGAGTAATGGCAGACAGTGAATATCAGGATAGATTAATAGCTGAAATACAGAAAGCACATATAGAAATTGAGCAAACAATAATTAAATTAAACCAACCACAAGGAGACACATAATGGTTAATAAAGTAATTTTAATAGGGAATATAGGTAGTGAACCAGTCGCACGCACCTTTAGTAATAATAACAGACACATGAGCTTTTCGTTAGCAACGAATGAGCGTTGGAAAAGTAAGACCGGTGAAAAGCAAGAAAAGACTAGCTGGCATAAAATTAGTATATTTAATGAGAACTTGATTAAGCTAATTGAGAATTATGCAGGTATGGGTTCTAAGATTTATATCGAAGGCAAATTGAGCACACGTAAGTATTCGACAGACAGTGGTGACAAGTACGTGACTGAGGTTGTATTAGAGCGATATAATGGTGAGATTAAATTGCTTGGTGCAACTAATAATGGAACTGGACTAGCAACACTGCCAGACAAACCAGTGACAAGTGATTATCCATTAGACGATGACATTCCGTTTTAGTCATGGGTGAATACACACTACAGATTACAGACGAGGTTACGCGCAACAAAGCACGTGACCTTGTTAATCGTAGTCCAGCCAATACATATATAACTTTCAAGCGCAACAAGTCAGACACAAGAAGCACACAGCAAAACAAAATGATGTGGGCATTACTAAACATAATATCAAATCAGATTAGGTGGAATGGTAATGAGTGGGGTTTACACAAGGTTGGTGCTAGATATTCAGCTGAAGCATGGAAAGTAGTTTTTGCTAGCTCAATTGTTAAAGAGACTAATTGGATACCAGATTTACATGGTGGCATGCTGCCCCTTAATCCAGCAACATCTAAATTTAATGTACCGCAATTCACGCTGCTTACTGAGCTGATAATTAGTCAGGCTGCAAAGTGGGGTATAGACATACAGGATATAGTTGATGCTTAAATTAGTGCTGCCATTCCCTATCTCAGTCAATTCAATGTATTCCAATCATGGACGCAGACGGATTAAGTCAAAGAGATACAGATTATGGCGTGCAAAGGCACTAGAAGCGATTACAGAGCAATATACAGGATTGCCGCTAAGTTGTGACATTAGATTACAAATTGCGCTCAGCGTTCCCTGCAAGCGTCGGAGAGACTTAGACAATCACGCTAAGGGGTTGCAGGACGTGTTGACAGGCACAATCATAGTTGACGATTGCTTGATACGTGAATTACATATGAACTGGCTACCACAATCGAAGGGTGGTTACGCAGAATTAACTATAACAAAATATAAAATAGGAGATAGAAAATGAGTAGCTTACCTTGGTTCAGTTACTACGTAAAAGATTTTGGATATGCAGTCGCGCATTTGACAGCTGAGGAGGAGGGTTATTATCACCGACTGCTTAGGCTAACATGGACGACATCACAGTGCAGCTTACCAGCAGACATCACATGGATATCACGCAAATGCTTGTGCAGGTCAGACGCAGACATACAAATATTAACATCAGTTTTAGATGAGTTCTTTCACATAAAGAACAAACGATATTATAACAAAAGACTACATGAAGAGTGGGTCGAAGGTACTGCTAAGCATAAATCACGTGTTGAAGCTGGTAAACGTGGTGGACTGGCTAAAGCACTGAAAACAAACAAAACTAAGCCTAGCAATGCTAAAGCAAAAGCAAAGCATGGCTCTACCAATCACAATCACAATCACAATAACAATAACAGTAGTTATATTAATATAGATTTTAGACCAAATGAGCTTAACAAGAGAACTAAGACAGCTGCACTAGTGAGTAAACATATGACTGCAGAGGAGTTAGAGTTGCAGCTAGAGAAGTTTATAGCTTATCATACTGAGAAGCGTACTTTATCGAATGACTTTAATAAGCAGTACAGAGCTTGGCTGCAAAACAATATACAATGGAAACTAGAAAAAGGAGATAATATCAATGTCAAATATAATACCAATACACTCAAAGAGATTAGCGACCAAAGACGTAATCGTAGGGGAGCGCTTCTTGAGCAGCTTAAGTCCACTGGTGGGTTGGCCTAGACGATTTAGCGCAGAGCAAGACAGGCAGACATCTAAACAGCATAAGAAAAATATAATAGAAGTCAGGGAGCATTACTTGAGCTTGTTGCAGCCTAGTGAAGCAACATACATTTTAGGCAAGATTGAAATATTAGAAAGTCGTTATTACCAGCGCGATACAAATCCGACAGTCCAAGATGAGATAGATAAAGAGTGGATAGAGGACTTAGCAGAATACCCAGCAGACTTAATTGAACTAGCTTGCAACAACTGGAGGCGCAGTAACAACAACTATGCACCACGCTCAGCCGGCGTACTAATGGAAAGTGTCAAATCAGAATATGTCAGACGAGTAGTCATGTATCGTAAAGCAAAAACAGTGTTAGAGATTATAGATGTTGATTAACAAGATATATGACGAGGTTAAGCGCTGCCCTTGGTGGACGATTAGCCAAGTTGCCTTTGCATTAAACACAACACCAGCTAGTATTACAGGTACATGCAGTGCAGCAGGTACTACATTTAACAAAATTAAGACAGCTGAAATACAAAGACTAAAAGATTATGAGGTTAACAGTAAAGCACTACGCGGTATAATTAAAACAAGATGATGGACAAAAAGTACTTGCAATATGTGTTATAGTCATTATGTAGGATATATCAGAGGCAATTAAGCCACCTAAATAAGGAACTAAAATGACACATAAACACAACGATATGATTAAAATAGGCAACTCAACCATACAAGTTTTTACTTTAATTGGTTATTGTGACGAAAATGGCTATGACTATGAAATGATGGTAGAAAGAAACTGTGGAGAGCTATGGGAGCCATTAGTTAATTTTGGCTCGATAGGCGGGATGATTACTAACAGGACAGAGCCAGTAGTACACTACGAGCGTTATTCAGTAGGTGATACAATATCAATCGACAATGTTGACTATATTATTGAGCCGCAAAGTAATAATAATTTTATACCAATTAAAAAATAACTAACAGGGGGCGCAAGCCCCCACACAAACGGCAATTAAGCCACTCATAGGAGAAATAAAATGACTAAGCATACAAAAATAAATAAATTTAAACTAGCTAAAGAAAAAGATATAGCACTGAGTGATTTACAACATCACATACTAATGAAAGCTGAAAAGCTAAATCAGTCACAAGTACATATAAAAGAGCTTGTCAAAAGTTGCGTTAATAAAGATATGTTGATGGCTGATGGCACATTAGAATTTCAACATGGCAACTTAGATGAAGTAAAAAATAAAATAGCTGAACAGCGGAGACAAAATGATAGATTGTTAGATGATGTTAGGCTACTGGAATGGACATTTATGCAAATCAAAATAGACGAAATACACGAAAGACAGGGTAAATAAGATGAGACAGCAAAAACGAGTATGGCAAAAGCTTATAATTAAAGCATATGAACTTTATTTAGAGTGTGATGTATTAGACTTCACTACTGCACTGGAGCAGGCACAAGACGCATTAGAGTGTGGTGATGACCCCTTAACAGATGCATTTGCAATAACAAGTATGGCTGCAGGTAAACTACATGACACAAAATTGCGTAGACCTAACGCATGGCAGATTGCACAAGAGTTGCCAGAACGCATGGACGACTTAATACATATTGCACTTAGCTATGATAAAAAGACTGAGGAGTTTGCATAATGTTGACGTTGAAAAAGGTAAATAACAAAATAGCAACATTAGCTAATAATTGGGAGTTGTGTCGTGGTGATGGTTATTTCTATTGGCACAACAGCAATGCAGTATGCATGTTGACACAAACTAAATCAGTTATGGTTTACAGATTAAATGAATTGACACTGGAGCAATGGGTTGATGAGTTTTGGGATAGGTATAACACAGATGCATAAACGACTTTACAAACACAGGCTCAAGGCATTATGGTTAATAGTATCCGTAATGCTTTATTACACAATATGAGGAGCGACACTATGGAACCAGTAGAGTTTAAAGCTAAAATGAATGATGTAGGATATAACTTTGCACAATTTGCGAGGCTATGTGGCGTCAACAGAAGTACGATTATAAGATATTGCCAAGGTGCTTACACGCCTATTCCGACAGTATATTGCAACATACTAAACTGGCTGGAAGATGGTCAGCTTAAGGTAAGCAAGCCAAAGTCAAAGTCTAAAGCAAAGCCCAAGAGTAAAGACACACTTGATGACTAAAGAAGTACGCAGATACATCGATTGCGTAGAGATATCAAAAGGCGATGCAGTGGTTATGTTAAATGATGGCAGTTATTTGTCTGGTTGTTTTTCGGTAGCTGCTGCAACTACGTCTGGTGATAAAACATATGTAACTATAAGTGCATACATAACTAATGAAGATACATTGTTAGATGAGCTACTATATCCTAATAAAAAGTAATGCCTAAGAAGCGAACATGGACAGCTAGTAAGCATGAGCTTGCAGTTGAGTTGTGGGCTACAGATTTACAGACAATACATATAGCAGAGAGACTTGGTGTAACTTATGCTAGTTTACAATTACACGCGCATAGAAACAGAACTAATGGATTGCCCAGACGCACTAAAAAGAAGCTTGTAACACGCAAAAAGGCAATACAACGAAACCGATACAAACGCTATGCCGATAATAAGCAAATCAACGCAGCAGTAAAATTATGGGAAGGACAATGCTATATCAAAGATATCTATAGGTCATTGAATATGTCAGAAAAGACATTTGCTAAGATGAGAGAATATGCACCAGACAGGTTTAAGCCAAGAGATAAACAGCGTAGAGTTAAGAGAGATGATTATAGAGTTACAGAGGGTAAGTTTGCTAAGGTTGGCGAAGGTTACAGGCTAAAACATGTGACTGGTTACTTGCATATGTCAGGCAAGACGATTACACAGCAAAAAGTATACAGCTGGAGAGGTACGTATACTCAAGCGCTTAATATGATAGATGATTGCAAGTTTAGTGTAGTTATTATAAAAGAATGAAAGATTAACATGAAACAAGCCGGCAGAAAGTATGATAGTGGTAAAGCTAGAATGGACTTGCTACCACCACATACATTATTAGAAGTAAGTAATGTTTTAGGTGTTGGCAGTAGAAAGTATGACGATAATAACTGGCTATATGTTGAAGGTTATAGAAAACGCTACATGGCAGCTGCGTTAAGACATTTGAATGCACATGCTAGAGGTGAAAGATACGATGATGAGACAGGTTATAGCCATATAAGTCACGCAATAACCAGCCTAATGTTTATAAATGAAAGAGCTATTTTAGATGACAAAGCCAAAACCGAAAAACCAACCAAAGCGTAGTGGTAGACCTTATAAGGTTATAGATTACAAAGTGTTGTCTAACTTATGTGGTTTGCAAAGTACTGGTGAGGAATGTGCGTCAATACTGGGTATGGATTATGATACATTGAATAATGGATTAAAGCGTGAATTAGGCTACGGATTTACGGAGTATTTTAGGCTTAATCGAGCTGAGGGTTTAGTGAACCTGCGTAGAAAGCAATTTAAGGTAGCGATGGAAGGAAACCCAGTGCTACTTAAGTGGTTAGGTCGTAACTGGTTGGGTCAAAATGATGGCGCACAAGAAGTACAAGCAGAGGTTAAGCTTACAGGATTTAGGGTTGTCAGTCAGGACAATGAGACAGACTTAAGTGAATGATATTAGAAACGTCAGTATCAGAACCACAGAAAGCATTCATAGAAAGCAATAGCCCATTTGTCTGTATGGTGGCTGGCTTTGGTGCAGGTAAAACACATGGACTTATGCTTAGATGTTTGCGTATGCTTATCACTGATGGATTAGACCAAGCTTTCTACATGCCCACATACGGATTAATTAGGGACGTCTGTTATCCAAGGTGGCGCGAATTGCTTAGCAGCTGCAACATACCTTACAAAATAAATGCACAAGGTAACTTTATGGACGTGCTAGGTAAGAGAATTATCTTCAGGACATTAGATGCCCCCTCTAATATCGTGGGATACGAATGTAGCCATTCCTATATTGACGAACTTGATACCCTAAAAAAAAATAAGGCACAGAGATGTTGGGAGCAGATTATAGCACGTAACCGACAGAAGTTGCCAACAGGCATTAATACAGTTGCAGTTGGAACAACACCAGAGGGCTTTGGCTTTGTATACGAACGCTGGAAAAAGAACCCTAGTCCAAGCTATGAACTAATCACTGCACCAACGTCGAGCAATGCAAAGAACCTGCCAGCTGATTACATAGATAGATTGCGTGAGACTTATTCACCACAGCTGCTTGCAGCGTACCTAGAAGGACAGTTTGTTAATCTTAACTCAGGGACAGTTTACAACAGCTATGACAGAGCTGCATGTAGGTCGCATGAGGTTGTCACTGATAGGGAGCCATTGTTTATTGGTTGCGACTTCAACGTAACTAAGCAAGCAGCCACCATTTACGTGCTCAGGGGCAAGACATGGCACGCTGTTGACGAGCTGGTTGATATGTATGACACGCCAGACATGATTGATATTATTAAATCAAAGTACAACAACCATAAGATATACATGTATCCAGACGCATCAGGCAGAGGACGAAGCACCAACAACGCAAGCGTTAGTGATATAAGCTTACTGCAGCAAGCAGGGTTTGTTATACGTGCGAAGCCTAGCAATCCGAGAGTGCGTGACAGGGTGATGGCAGCTAACAGAGCGTTTGACCAAGGGTTTGTTAAGATAAATGACAGTGCTTGCCCAACAACAGCTGAGTGCTTAGAGCAGCAAGCATACAAGAACGGCGAACCCGATAAGACCAGTGGCACAGACCATCAGAACGATGCAACAACATATCCAATAGCATATGAGTTCCCGATAGTCAGACCAGTGGCCAAGGTAGACTTTACTTTCACTAATTAACGATTTGTGCTAAACAAATGAAAAAGAGGTTCCATTATGCCAGTCGATACAACCAACCCAGATTATGATTTATATAAAGATGTGTGGATTAAGACACGTGATGCAGTAAGAGGCTCAGTTGCTGTTAAGGATAAGAAAGCGCAATATTTGCCAGTCCCAGATGCTGAGACTAATGCAAGAGGCATAGATAGCGTAAGATATAAACAGTATATAAATAGAGCAGTCTTTACTAACTTTACTGGTAGAACAAAGAACGCATTAGTTGGTGCAGCGTTCAGGAAAGAGCCTATAATAGAGCTGCCAGATGGACTTGATTACTTAATAGAAGATGCAACAGGTGATGGCTTATCGTTAGAGCAGCTATCAAAAGACGAGCTTAGTAACCTACTAGAGACTGGCAGAACTATGTTGCTAGTTGATTACCCGACAGCTGATGAGGGTTTATCGCAAGAGGAGGTCAGCATATTAGACCTGCGTGCATCTATTGTGCCTTACACAGCTGAGGCAGTCATAAACTGGAAAACATCTGTAATAGCTGGTCGAACAATGTTGACGTTAGTAGTTATGAGTGAACCCTACCTAGAGAACAGCGATGAGTTTAACCACGAAAGCAAAACACAATATCGCGTCTTAAGATTAGATGACCAAGGTTATAGCCAACAGTTGTATCGCGACCATAAACCTTACACCGAGATGGTTTACCCACGCAAAGCTGATGGCAGTACATTTGACTATATACCGGTTGTCTTTGTTGGTAGCCAAAACAATGACGCTACAGTTGATGACGCACCTTTATCAGACATAGCAGACGTTAACATGGCACATTATCGCAACTCAGCAGACTATGAGGAGAGCTGCTTCATTACAGGTCAACCAACGCTATTTATTACGCACAGCCTCACACAAGAGCAGTGGAAAGAGTATAACCCAGAGGGCATAAAGATTGGTAGTCGCGCTGGACATGTATTAGGCGAGACTGGCAGTGCTAATCTACTGCAGTCAAACCCTAACAATCTTGTTATGGAAGCTATGAACGCTAAAGAGCAGCAAATGATAGCTATTGGAGCGCGTATAATCACTGATAGAGGCAACAATGAGACAGCTGAAGGTGCTAGAATACGCTTTGCATCAGAGAATAGCGTACTAGGTGACATTGTTGGTAACTTATCAGCAGCTATCAAGACGTGTATCTATTGGTGTGGCGAATATATGGGTGTTGATACAGATGATTGCGTATTTAAAATTAATCGTGAGTTCTATGACAAGACAGTTGACCCACAAACAATAATGAGCCTAGTGACATTGTTGGACAGACAGATAGTTAGCAGCCAAGATATATTTGATAGACTTAAATCAGGTGGCTTAATTGATGCAGACAGAACACTAGATGATGTGCGTGATGAGCTAGGTGACTTGTCACCACTGGAGTAATAAAATGGCTAAGCAAATCGATAAGTCTAAAATGAAGTGTAATACACCTAAGCGTACACCTAGCCACGCAACCAAATCACACGTCGTTAAGGCATGTGAAGGTGGTAAGGAAAAGATAATACGCTTTGGACAGCAAGGCGTTAAGGGTTCACCAGCTAGAAAGGGTGAAAGCAAGGCATCTAAGGCACGTAGAGCAAGCTTTAAGGCAAGACATGCTAAGAATATAGCAAAAGGTAAAATGAGCGCAGCATACTGGTCAGCGAAGGTTAAATGGTGAGGAACTATGCCCTATAAAAACAAAAGTAAGACAGCTGGCAAAGCTAAAGCGAAGCCAAGCAAGACTAAAGCAAAGCCAAGGCAATACAAAAAGAAATAGCTTATGAGCGTTAATGATACGCTAGAAAGTGCATTTATAAGGCATCAGATATTCGTGCAACGATATGCAAAAGGTCGTGAGCGTGAGGCAGAGGCTTACATAAGGAGACTTATACGAGGCATCAGCAGTGAGCTAGGTCGTGGTGACAACACAGTATACACACAAGCAAGACTATCAGCACAGCTAACAGACATGCAGAACTACATGACACGTCTGTCAGATGACTATCAGGCTAAGTTATACAACGAGATAATAGACTTTGCTAACTATGAGGCAGAGTTTAATACTGAGCTGCTAAGACAGAACATAGGTAACTATGCCAATTTTACTTTGCCTAGTTCCCAGCTGTTAGAGGCTGCTATGTTTACTGATGTAATGCAGCTGGAGCCTAACAGGGGTTATACAATAGCTAATGCACTCAGGAACTTTGACACCAAGAAACAGACACAGATAATCCAGCAGATACGCGACGGCATAATACAAGGCAGTACAACAAGTAATATAACCAAAGCAATCGTCGGAATAGGTATGACGCAGCGCAGACAAGCAGGCACACTAGCTAGGACGATAGTCAATCGCGTTAGTACAGTTGCAAGGACAACAACTATGCGTGAGAACAGCGACGTGATTAGCCACTACAAATGGGTTGCTACACTGGACAGCTTCACCAGTCTTATTTGTATGGGATTAGATGGTAAGATATTTAAGGACTTAAAGAAGAACCCGAAGCCACCAGCACACTTTAACTGCAGAAGCACTATAAGTTATATAGTAAAGCCAGAATTTAATCTAGGAAAGGACGTTAAAGGCACTAGACCGAGCGTGGGAGCCGATAACAAGTCTAAGCTGGTTAGTGACGACACAAATTATGCAAAGTGGCTCAGGACGCAACCTAAAGCATTTCAGGACGAAGTGTTAGGCAAGGGCAAAGCCAGTATATTTAGGTCAGGTAAGGTTAAACTAGATAAGTTTGTTGATGCAAATGGCAGACCATTAAGCTTAGCGCAGTTACGTGCATTAGAGCGCAGCATGGGTGGCACTGGAGGAGCCGGAGGCGTGCCGTTAGCGCAAGTAATACAGGCAGCTGTTGTAACACCTAAAGCAACACCGATAGAGAAGGCATTAAAAGAGATATTCGAGGAGACACAGATAGTATCAGAGGTTAGTGGTTACACAGCTGAACAAATAAAGAAAGATATGTACAGTGCATTGCTACCAAACCTATCAACATTGACTGCACAGGTTGTAGCTAAAGCACCTAAGTTAAAACGATTTAGCGTCAGTAAAAAAAGAGGTGGTTATTACGCAGGATATGAGGACAGAATAAATATTAAATATGGCAATGTTGTAAAAGATAAATTGGTGACTACACATGAATATGGCCACTACATTGACGATATACTAGGACAAGCAAAGAACAAACAAACTGGAGGTTACAGCATTGCTTACATATCTAAACAAGATGTTAGATTTATGGAGGCATTGAAGAAGGACAGAAAAGCATTATGGAAAAACAAAACAGAAAAAGATGCATTCGGTAGAGCTTGGCATAAAGAAACATATGAGCGAATAAGTGTGCCAAGAGGATATAGATTGAAACATAAGGATAAATATAGTGATGACGCTTGGGGATACATTGAAGATATATTAGATGCTATGAGTTTAGGACAATTTAGAAATAACAATTTAATGAGTGGGCATGGTATTGGTTACTATCGACGTAGTGGTGCAAAAGAGACAGAAACATTCGCTAATATATTCTTGCTGCATGGCAAAAGAAACACAGCAGCAGGTAAAAAAGCACAAGAGATGTTCCCCAACTTATTCAAAGTATTTGATGATATAGTGAACGACTATTTGAGATATAACTAAGAGGATACAAAATGGTACAAAACGCATATGATGTTGCAGTTAAGTTGCACAAAGATAAATTTGGATATGAGCCGGTCATATATGGTGAATTTTGGCAAGAAACACAGGAATGGTTCATAGAGCAGTTTTTAGATGCAATTGATAGCAATATACCCTATGTTGAGATTGACCCAGAAGCTAATGGGATATTTTACTAATCGTGGCAGAGCCACATAATGCTAACAAACTGGAGGTTACAGCATGACTAATGAACTATTTGAAGGAATTGAGCTAGAGGACGATGTAAAAAATGCTTTGTCGGAAAAGGTAAATCAGGCTATAAAGAGTAAGCTAGACGACGAAACAAAAGGACTTAAGTCTAAGGTAGATGAGTTATTAGGTGAGAAAAAGCGAGCGCAACAGGAGCGTGAGCAAGCTCAAGCCGA
>CERP01053035.1_pt1 | contig 15064 bp, 11 predicted proteins | sample 530801 | NCBI WGS metagenome assembly CERP01 (sample SAMEA2620991, study PRJEB7988) | marine metagenome | biome: marine biome (ENVO:00000447); feature: surface water layer (ENVO:00002042); material: "saline water (ENVO:00002010), including plankton (ENVO:xxxxxxxx)" | depth 5 m | reverse complement strand
CACTAAAACATTTACTTATACATATGATTTAGGTGCTTTGGTTAGCACAGTTGACGTTGAAATTGATATTTTAAACACATCAAGTGATGTAACTTTAACAGCAGAATGGAATGGTACGGCAGTAATAGACGCAACTACTGATCCGACTTCGGTAAATATTATTACTACTCCAAGTACAGCTTTTCAATTTGATAAAACTTTACACTATCCTACATTATTAAAAGTTACAATAGTGGCTAACACTTCTTCTTCATATGAGTTATTAGTAAAATGTCCAACAACAGTCGTATCAAAGGTAACACTATTGGTATTGTCTACGAATTTAAATACTAACAAGACTTTACACGTAGGGTATCAATATAGAGACCTAACACCTTCACCACCATTTAACAGTCCTGTTGATCAACAAGCTATCACCCTTTCATCAGTATCTGTTAGTGAAGGATTAGGTTATATAGACTCTAAAACAGGAATACAATCAACAGCAGCGATTCCTTATGATGGTACACGAAGTGTGGTGACAATAGATAAAATACAAGGCGATGATTACGATTTTAATATTTTAGAAAATAGAATTTATGTTTTTGAAGATACCACGTCAGGAGGGGTAACTAATCAATCAGAATTTCTTACTGAAGGAGGGGTTGAAATATTACAAGGAAAAACAGACTTAACTATTACTAATCCTATTGCTAATTCGTTCCGAGCTGAAACACCAACTGATTTAGCTTCTTATGCTGCAAATGATAATTTATTAGTAGTTGTAGATTTAAGAGATTTTACTGAGGCAGAAACTTTTGTGGGTATTGTTGGTTTTCCATTAAACTGTAGTTCGTATAGTAATCAAGTTTTACAAACTGTCTTTGAAGCTAATTCTGACCCCATGCCATCTCAATTTCAAGCTTGTAACTTAGATTTAAACGCTTTACCTTCAGGGCAAACTAAAAAAGATTTTGCCCATAGAGGAGCAGGGTCAGGAACAACACCAAGAGTAGGTGACCCATGTCAAGTAAGTAGTGGGTCAAATGTAAGAATGCCACCTGGGTGGTATAAAATAAGCGGTAACAGAGTAATACAAATAGGAGCCGGAACACAAAGAGGAATAGTAATTAATAAAATAAATTGTTAAGATGCCAGTAGTAAATTTATATTTTGATGGAATTAGTTGGTGTGATGCGGTAGGGGTGTTTTCAGATTCAAGTCTTACCACTTATTATGACCCTGTTGTTCCCACAGGTCAAGCTGTAGAAATAGTTTTTAATGGATACAAAAGAAGTTGGATTTTTTCAACAAAAACTCTTGGTCCTTGTGTTAGTTGTTAAATAATAAAATATGTCAAAATCAGAAACATTATCATATAGTGAAGGCGTAAAGGGATGGCCGTCTTTTTATTCTTTTTTACCTGAATACATGATAGGTATGAATTCTTATTTTTATTCTTTTAAGCAAGGTAGGCTTTATAGGCATAATACTAATGAATTAAGAAATACTTATTACGGAATATTTACTGCGTCTGAAATAACGGGAGTTTTTAACGCAGAACCAACTACTATAAAATTATTTAAAACTATATCTTTAGAGAGTAGTGCTGCATGGGAATGCACTAATTTAGCTACGGACTTAGGGATAGGTATAATAGAATCTTCTTTCTTTGAGCAAAAAGAAGGTGAATGGTTTAGTTATATTAGAACTCCATTAAACACAGAAAATTTTAAATTAAGATCAACACATGGTATAGGAACTATTGATGGGGCTAACTTTACCGCATCTACAACTCCAGGTGAGTGGGAATTATTATTTCCTTCAAGTCTTAAAATAGACAATATGATTAGTGGTGGAGATGCAGTATATGTAAAAAGCACACCTAATGATGTAAAAATAGGAGAGGTAGTAAAAATAGATAAAGCAACTAATACTTTGACAATAACCAATCCAGGGGCTGTTACTCTTGTAGGTAATAATTTTTGGTTTTATTATAAAAACCCACAAGCAGAGTCTAATGGAGTTAGAGGTTACTTTATGGAATTTACGTTGAAAAACTCATCTAATAGTCCTGTAGAAATGTTTTCTTTAGGAAGTAGTGTGATGAAAAGTTATCCATAGATTTTATTATCTTTGTAAGAATGAGTTTAAATATAAAGCCACTTACAAGTGATGATTATGAGAATGTGTTGTGCAAGTGGTGGAAAGATTGGAGATGGACACCTCCTGCAAAAGATTTTTTACCCGATACAGGGTATATGGTTTATTATAATGACGAACCAATTTGTGCAGGTTATGTTTATATGACAAACTCTGACGTAGTGTTATTAGAATGGATTATATCTAATTTTAAATTTAAAAATAAAGAAATTAGAAAAGAAGCTTTATTAATGTTAATAGAAACAATAACATCTTTAGCAACAGGATTGGGAAAAAAATATATATATTCACTTTTAAAAAGTAAACCGTTAATTACTCTTTATAAAGAGTTAGGTTATTTAGAAGGGGATTCAAACGCAACAGAAATGATAAAAAAATTATAATATGGGTGCAGTAACAACAGCAGTAATAGGTTTAGCAGGTGCGGGACTTAGCTTTGCACAAGCTCGTAAATTAGCAAATGATAATAGACAGGCTAATAGAGATGCTGCAAATAAAATGGCTGAATTAAAAAGAAAAGCTAATGTTAATGTTATGGACGAATTAAGCATTAGTGATGACTTATATAAGCAGGAATTAGAAAATAATTTACAAGTTAGTGCAGATTTAATAAATGCTGCCAGAGAAGGTGGTGGAAGAGAAGTAGCTGCTTCAGCAGGAAGAATAGGGGCTATGCAAACTGACCGAGCTGAAAAAGCAAGATTAAGTCAGCAACAAGAATTAAGTGCTTTAGAAGCAATACAAACGCAAGAACAAGCTGATATTAATCAACAATTATTAGCAATAGATACAGCTGCAATACAAGACAAAGCAGCAAGAAACGCTCAATCAAGAGCCGCACAAGCACAACAAATACAGTCAGGTATTTCTTCTTTGGGTAGTGCTTTAACTTCTATTTCTGCAAACTCTGATTTAAACAGTTTAAGCAAGGAAGATAGAGCTTTAAAAAAATTATATAAAGACAATAAATTAACTTTAGACGCACAAGGAATAACTGAAATAGACTTTTATAAAAATCCAAAACTATTAGAAAATCTAAACGCTCAAGCTGCAGGAATTGAAAATTTTGGGTCTTTATCAGCCTTTGCAGCGGCACAAGAAAACAATGCTGATCCTATGAATGCAATTGTAGGTACGTCTGAGAAAGTATATGATAGTTTTGCTGACACACCTGAAGCTTTTACACAAAATGTTTTAAATAATACCACTGCACAAAGCAACGTAAATGAACTTGGTATGTTTCAGCCAAATTATAGTTTGTTTGATGCTGCACCACCTTTTGTAAATGATACAAGAATAAATGTACCAAACAGAAGTGGCTTTAATTTAAACCCACAGTCTATATTTGAAAAGTATGGACTTACACTAAATCGCTAACCTATGGCTAAACAAAATATAAATTTTAACACTTTTGTACCTGAAGATTTAACTAAATCATCTATTGATTGGGGTGCGGTAGCTACAGGGTTAACATCTCAATTAACAGCTATAAAAAAAGAGAAAGAGGCTCGTAAAGATAAAATAGAAGACGACACATATAAGAAAAACAGAGAACTTAGAGATTTAGAACAATACGATAGTCCTTCTTTAAATCAATTAGTTATTAGTGCTTCAGGATCTGCACAAAACTTTTTAAAAACACAAAACGATTTATTTAAAAGAGGATTGATTAGTGAAACAGATTACACAAAAGCAATGGATAGGATATCAGGAAACTTTACTGATTTTTCTAAAGCTGCAAAAAATTATGACGCATCTTATAAGGCTTATCAAGATAGAATAGCTGCTGATCCGTCAAAAGGATTTTTAGGTTCATCATCTATAGAACAAGACTTTGCTGAAGGAGCTTTAGCTTTTGGTAATTTAAAAGGGTTACAAGAATATGTAAACCCTACTACGGGAGAGATATCATTAGTAAGACCAAATGAAGATGGCTCAATACCTAAAGACCCTTCTAAGCATATGCCTTTCTCTGGTATGAATAATAGAATGAATTTTAGGTTAGATAAGTTTGATGTTTTAGGAAGAACAAAAACTATTGTTGATTCTTTAGGGACAACAATAAGCAAAACAGGAACTTTAGATGATGCAACTATATTTACTGAAACAGCAACTGCAAATAAAGATAAATATATAAGTGGGTTTATGGCAAAAGATTTGGATGTTGCCAGTGTGTTAACTGATTCAATGGGTGATTTTTACACTACTACAGATACTAATGATACTGACCCAAATGCAATTCATATTAACTATTCTGATAACAATCAACCTACCATAATTGATGACGCTCCAAACTGGGCAACCCAAAAAGAAAAAGCTAAAGAATATATGGGTCAAGTTTTTGATGATCAAATAGATAACAAACAAAAAGCTATTAGAACGAAGTTTGCAAATGAAGATGTTAAAAATAGAAGGAATGAAATTAATGATAAAAAGTTTCAAGCTGTAAAGGTTGGTATTCCTGACTATAATCAAAAGAGATTGTTAGATGGTTCTGAGCGTAATGCTGTAACATATATAGATAAAACTTTAGACGAAGAAATAGGGGCGGGAGACAGTGATAGTCAAGTGTTTGATGTATACACTAATTTAACACAAAGTTATATACCAAAAGCTGTAAACGATTATTATGCTGGTAAAGGCCAAGGATTAAAAACAATGTATCTTGATGATTCTATTATAAAGAAAGAAGTAATTCCAGAAGGTCACCCTGACTATGACCCAGAAAACCCAACTAAGGAAGGATATTACATTCTAAATGTCCCTCACACTTTACGTGATGATGATAGTATAGATGAATCTGAATTACACGATCCTTATGAAGATGGTGACAGAAAGTATTATAATAATGAAAGACAAGCTAAAGCTGACCCTAATCATATGATGCCCACACAAGCGGATGATCCAAAAGAATACATGATAATTGAATTTGGAGGTAGAAAATATAAAATAGAAAGTATTAGAAGACAACGAAGTGTTCCTATATGGGAATCTATTAAAAAAGAAATAATTGAACCTTCTATTCAGCCATACAACGATTTTAAGTATAAAGAAATTTACGGTCAAAACCCTGAAAAGGTTGACGATATGAGTATTTATTAAATGAATAAAGAAGCCTTACAAACATTATATGGGTTAGCCCAACAAGATGGTTATAATAAATCTTTAGAAGAGTTTACTGTTTTAATGCAGCAAAATCCTAAAGCAGTAAATCAGATGTATGGCCTTGCAAGAAAAAATGGATATCAAAAGTCTGAAGACGATTTTAATATATTAGTTGGATTTCAGCAACCTGTAAAAAAAAAAGAACCGACTCAAGAAAGTCCAGAAGTGGTTTCAGATGGTTCTGGGGACACGGAAATTACGGAGGAAGTTATCACGGAACAAGAAGGAGTTGGTACTTCGGATTATTTACAAAGTCAAAACCTTGATTTTGAAATGGCTGAGGTTAAACCCTACAGCCCTGTTTATGCCGATGCTCAAATGCAAGATTTATCAGTTGGTGAGAAAGACACTGCAATTGAAAGAGTATTTGGTAAAAATGAATTTACAGATTTTTTTGGCGATATGTGGCGTGCAGGTGTTCAAGGACAAGTGCAGGGAGGCACTATTGATGAGTCATTAGAAATATTAGGTAAATCACGTATTGGAGCTGAAGTAACCTCAGAAGACATACAAGACTTTTTAGTAGCACAAAGAGAATTACAAAGTGCAGGTGTTTCAGATGAGATGAAAGACTTTAATCGTATATACCAAGCTAACGGTGGTGGTGCATGGGGCTGGGTAAAAGGTGTTTTGGCTAACCCATCAACAATACCTCAGCTATTTGTTTCTTCAATGAGTGCTATGGTAAACCCAACTGTATTAGCAGGTGCTGCCACTGGTGCGGCTGCAGGTTCTGTTGCTTCACCTATAGGAACTGCTGCAGGGTTTTTTGCAGGAGCTGGTATAACATTAGAAACGGGTTTAACTTTTGCTGAATTATTACAAAAAGAAGTTGTTGATAGAGGGTTAAAAATGGATGAGGCAGGGGTAAGACAAGTCTTAGAAGATAAAGACGCAATGAGTAGTATCCGAAATAAATCAGCAGGGCGTGGACTTGTTATTGGTGCTATTGATGGTATTGCTTCTAAAGTAGGTATAAAGGTAGGTGCAAGAACTTTAGGCGGTAAAGCATACGGTTTAGGCAAGAAAGTAAAAGCGACTGGTCAAGTAGCGGCAATAGAGGCAGCAGGAGGCTCTCTTGGTGAAATAGGAGGGCGATTGGCAGCTGATCAAGAAATGGACGCAGCTGAAGTTTTGTTTGAAGGGTTTGCAGGAACAGCAACTTTACCTGCTACACTTGGAATAGCAGCATATAAATCACCTAAATACTATATAAATAAAGGAAATTTTGATGAAAGTCAAAAAGATTTAACAAGAGTTGATCCTGAAATAATGGAAGATTTAATTTATAACTCTACAGACGAAGAATTTGCCGCAGCTGAAATAACTATAAAAAATAACCCTGAATTAGAAAAGGTAGCAGCTGACAGAAAGAAAAAACTTCATAGTAAATCCACAGCACAAAAAGAAATTTTAGATGCAAACCCAAAGTTAAGCCAAGAAAAATTAGATAAATTAGTTCCGTTACAAGAAGAATTAAATAGTTTAGAAGGGAATAAATCACAACCTGCAAAGAAAAGAAGGGCTGAGATTATAGAGGAAATGAATGCGGTTGAAGAAGCAAAAGAAACTAAAGTTGAAGAAACAGAAACAGAAACAGAAACAGAAACAGAAATTACAGCTACTCCTGAAACTAAAGAAGAAGCACAAGACTTAGCCGAAGCTGTAGCATTAGATACAGAAGAGACACAAGTAACCGAAGAACCACAGGTTACTGAAGAAACACAAATTAATCAAGCAGGTAATATTTTTGATAATCAACTAACAGAAGGGGAAACTAAAGTAAAAAATATAAGTGATATACAAGTTGTAGAAACAAGTAACCCAGAAGTAAATAAGGGTAAAGTTAGTGTTTCAGGTCAATTTTCAAAGGGATACGAATCAATTGTGGGTAATCCTAAATTAAATAAAGACAGAAGAAATGTAGTTACAAAGAAAAGTAAAGTAAAAGATGGTGTTAGAATAGAAGAAGATGTGGACTTAGTATTTGACGAGTATACCCTACCTGATGGAGGTAAAGTCTTTTCTTTAGTAAACCCTAATCATAGAGATTCTGCAGGAAGACCTGGAGTATATGGCGTAAATCTAACTTATGATGCTAACTCTAACGTTACTTTGAATGATGTAAAAGATGTATTGATAAATAAAATGAATAAAATTACTTCAGAAGTTACTGGAGTAGAAACTAAAACAACACAAGATGCCACTACAAAGCAAAGCACAACTAAGGTGGATGGCAAAAAACAAGCCAAGCCTATTTCAAAAGTTTCTAAAAGAAACACTGGACGTAAAAAGTCTACCAGAAAGAAAGTCAAAGACAAAGCGGAGCAACAGAAGCAAGACACGCAAAAGAAAACGAAAATAAAAGAACTTAAAGCTATAGCTCCTAATGCTTATGTAAACGAGTCAGACAAAGGAAAAAGAATTAACTCAGAAAAATTTATAAAACCTGCTAAAAGAGCTTTAGCTGCATTAAAAAAATTACTTCCTGATGTGATGGTAGTAATACATGAGAATGAGGTAGACTATATGAATGCTATTGGTAATCCAAAAGGTAGGTCTGCTGGTGTTTTTAGAGGTGATAATATAATTCATATTAATGCTGAGCTTGCAAATGATCGTGTCATAAGTCATGAAATATTTCATGCTATACTTAGAAACAAATTAGGGTCAGAAAGTAAAATAGCAGTTTTAACAGACAGAATGATGAAGGCTCTTGCAAAGGCTAATTTAGATCCTGAAATAAAAAAGAAAATTGACCAATATATTGCGTTATATAAAGAAAGAAATAAAGATGATGCGTCAAGATTAGCATATGCAAATGAAGAATATATGGCTGAAATCTTTAGTTATCTGTCAAATAACTATACATCTTTAAAAGCACCTCAAAAATCTATTATAAAAAGGTTTATAAGCAAACTAAGTAATTTATTAGGGCTTACAGCAGAAGATGTTATTGGAACTGATAAGGCTTTGATTGATTTATTAAACGTAGTAGCAGGTAAAGTACAAACAGGTGAAACAATTACTAAGTCAGATGTAAAACAACTTGACTTGTTTGCAGGTGGTAAAGAGGTGAAAAATCCATCAACTGCTTTAAAAACAATGGTTGTAGGTGGTTTTGAGGTAAGCTATACTCAACAAGATAGTATTGCAGAAATGATTAAAAAAGGTTTAGTTACTGAACCTAAAAATGTAAATTTCTTAAAAGGTTTTGAAACGGTAATTACATCTCCTGATGATATGCTTGCAGGCGAAATAAAGTTTGATGGTAAAGTTATTTTTGAAGGAGAAGGTGGTGTGTTTTTTGTAACTAAATTTGGTGATGTTTGGGCTTCAGGAAAGGAAGGAACAGCAAACTCTATTAGGGATAAATTAAATGAACAATTAAAAACAAATGGAGGTAGAGCTTTTTTAACTTTAACAAAAGGAACAGATTCAAAATTAGTTAGTAGTGCTTCTGGTGTTAATTCTACTTTAGCTATTCTAAATACTATGTTAGATAAAAAATTAATTACCCCTTCTAATTTTAGAAATGCAGTGTCATCAGCTGTAAAAAAAGCAGGTGGTAGTATAAATTTAAGACAAAGTGCTAAAGATTTAAAAACTGATATACAAAAATATTTTACTAATCCTAAAACAACTACGTTTGAAAAAAGGGGATTTGTTGTAAAAGACATAGTAGGAGAAATAGCTAAAAATCTTCCTAAAGAAGATCAAGCTGCTATAGCTGAGTTTTTAGGAGGCGATAAATCAAGGTCGGTTGGTAAAGGAACAACTAAATTAGTTTCAGGAAAACCTGGTTCTCAAGCATTAGTAGACTTAGTTGCACAAGTAGCGGCTGAAGGACTGACTAAAGGATTAAAGACGGGAGATATATATGCTATAGTTGAAATTAATAGTCCTGTTGAAACTAAAGAAGATACACATCCAAGCTATCCATTTCATATATCACTTATTGATAAAAAGAGCAAACCTATATTACACTTACCTCAAAACAGAGAGTCGGGAAGTAAAGTTCTTGTGCAAAAATCAGGAAAAGATTACGCAGTTCGTAATGTGTCTGTTGTAGAAGGAAAGTATAAAGCCTCAGACAAGACATCCGTATATACAGGAGAAACACAAGAAAAAAGAATATTTAACAAACAAGACACTATAAATGATGTGGTTGCTAAAGCAAGAGGATTAGACTATAGTGAAGCAGCTATATTTGAATACTTACGCAACAATAGAAAACTATCTACAGATGAAGCTCGTGCTGCATTAGAACAAAAAGAAGGAGCTTTTACTGATATACCAATGGAGTTCCAATTAGTAAACGGTGGTATAAGTGAGGGTCAAACTTTATTTAATCAAATATCATATGAGTTAAATAAATTTTTAGTAGAAAAGCCTGATGCTACTCGTATACAAATTGAAAAGAAAGCTTTTGAAATATTAAGAAACAATGACATATTTAAAGCACAAGATAAAAGCATACAAAACAACATTGAAATATCTTATAGAGGAGTATTAGGTAAAGTACAAAGTGTAGAAATAAGTAAACGTATAAATCGTTTAAAAAGAGACTTGTTTATAAAAAAACAAGGACAAAGAGATTTAAGAAAAATACAACTTCAGTTAAAGCAATTAATTAGAAAGTACGTGCCAAAAGAAGCTACGTTTACTAAGGCAGAATTAGATAGAATGCTAAACAAAATTATAACAGCAGGACCTGATTCTATTTTGTCTGTAGGTGAAAAAATATTTAACGCAGTTGAAAGAAAAAGAAAACAAGTTAAGATAAAAAAGATTAAAGAGATAAAAGCTATGGTTAGTAAATTAGCCAAGTCTGCTTCTACTAAATCATCAAGGCCAATAGCGTCCAACATAGAAGGTGGAGGCGTTGCATTTTTTAAAGAAGTAAGATCAGTGTTACAAGCTGCCTTGACACCAGACAATGTTTCCAGAGGAGAAAAGCTATTATCAATTTCTGCATTAATTGAGTCCAATCAACAAGAAACTCAGATAACATTAGAAAAACAAAAAAGAGGTGAGCCTCTTACTTTAAGGGAACAAACCTTGTTAGCTCGTGTTTTAGCTTTTGATACATTTAATAATATATATAACTTAGACTTAGAGGCTGTTACTGATATATTAGAGAAAATGAAAGATGCTAAAAAAGAATCTATTGCTATGTTAAATATGGCAAGATTAGAACGAGCTGAAGTTAATAATGAAATTTTTGAATCAGCAACTAATCAAATAAGACAAAACTATCCTGAAATGTTTAATGATGATGGTAAGGGGGAGTTAAAAAATAAAAGAGACTTTGATGCTTTAGATAAAGAAGGTTTTTTAGGAGACACAAGAAGTAAAATCAGTAACTTTTTTAAACAATTTAAATTTACATCTACAGTAGGTATACGTTCTTATTTAAGAAATAGACTTTCTCATTTAGGGACTTTAATGAATATTTTAGATAATGTAAATTTAAAAAATACATTTTTCTACGATACTGTTTATCAAGGATTAAATAGAATGCATACTAAAGCCTTGAGAGGATATTATAATGCACAGACAATGATTGATTCTATTGCAGCAAGTATTGATGGTATAGAAAGTTATCAAGATTTAAAACAAAAATTACCATTTGAGCTTGTAAATATAACTTTTGGAGATACAAAATATATTAATAAAGCCACAGGGAAAGCACAAGAAGAGTTTAGTATTACACAGTTAATGAGAATATATGCTTTGAGTAAAAACGAAACTCAAAGAATAAAATTAGAAAACGCAGGGTTTGGTCAATATCAAATATCACAAATAGAGGCAGCGATAGGGACAGATGCTGTAGAGTTTGTAGATAAAATTGTAAACTGGTTAAGCACAGATTACTTTAATAGCATAAACAATATATATAAACAAGCTAACTATACTGATTTAGGTTTTGTAGAAAACTATTTTCCTACAAAAAGTATATCAGCTTCAAATGTAACTCAAGACTTAATAAGGGGTGGTAATTTTTCAAAAGTATTTAGTGCTGAGACTGCTCCGTCATTAAAAGAAAGAACAGACGAGTTTGGAGAGACAGACGTAGGTCCTGATTTTGTAGAAACTTTAGAAAACCATGTTGCACAAATGGAAAGATATAAAGCTTACGCTTTAGGAGTAAAAAATTTACAAGCAGTTTTTAATGTTCCTGCTGTAAATACTTTACTAACACGTTTAGGTATTGCTGATAGAGTAAACGAATCAGTAAATTTAGCTATAAACCCATCTATGGGAGTAAAGGATCAAGGTGTTATGGCGAAACTGCAACGTAAATTTACAGGGTTTGCTTTATCATTTAAAGCAATTCAATTATTAAAACAATCAACATCTTTTGTCAATGCCTTTGAAGAATATAAAGGTAAGGGTGGGGCAGGTGGTTTTATGATTGGTATGGCTAAAGTTGTTGCAAGATTACCTTACTACATGAAGTTAGCACAAGAAATATCTCCAGACTTTAGAGATCGTTTGCGTAAAGGATTAGAAGGAGACTTATACAGATTAGAAACAGGAAGTAGGACTACAGCTCCAATTGAAAGAAGAATTAAAGACTTAAGAAAAGCTTTAAATGAAAAGGATTATGAAGCTTTTAAAAATAGAATTATTACACTGTTTCAGAAAGGTGCAGCTATGCCTACGGTAATGGGAGATATTATGGGTGTTATGGGATATATGGTAAATTACGAGGCTAATATTGCAAATGGAATGTCAAAAGCAAAAGCAGCTGAAGCTTTTAATAATTATAATGCAACTCAGCAGTCAAGAAGAGAAACAGATAAAATTCCTTTACAGCAAAGTCAAAATGAAATGACAAGAGCTTTTACTATGTTTGGTAGTACGTTGTTTTTACAAATAAATAAAGTTATGAGTTCTACAAGTAATATTATGGGAGCTATATTCCGTAAAAAAGCCCCAAGAAAACAAGACATAAGAGCTTTTGTTTTAAACTTTGCAGGTGCTAACGTAATGTTTGCTTTAGCAGCAAATATGTTTAAATTTATGGGTAATGATAAAGACGAAGAAGAAGCTATGGATAGATTAAAAGAAGCTATGTATGGTTTAAACTTACTTTATCAAATACCTTTTTTTGGTGCAGCAGTACAAGAAGCAAGAAACAGGGCTTTAGGAAAGTCTTCAGGATATGCTGATGATGTTGTAAATCCTATAAAATCTGTTATGAGAAAAGTAAATAAAGGATTAAAAGACGGAAGATTAGATAAAAGTCTAAGGCCATTTATAGAGATAGTATTAGGAGCACAAGTTGACCCTTTTGTAGGAATGTATAATTATTTTGCAGGACAAGGCAAAGACAAAAACGAAGCGTTTTATGATATATTTGGTATCAGTCCATCTTACCGTCCAGGAACAGGTACTGCCTACAGTCCTGAAGATTTAAAGTATATAAAACAAACTAATCCTGATTTGTATAATCAAATACAAGAAAATAAAAAATTAAAAAAGAGTAGTAAGAAAATGAGTAAGTCAGAAATGAAACGTACTAACCCTGAAATGTATTATCAAATTTATGGAGAGTAATAATTTTGATGAAGACAAGTGTTTTAACAACACCTATGAACTAATTACAGGTAAAAGAAGTTTAATAGATTTTTTAGATACAGAGGATGAGTTATGGTTTTTACATGATCCTAATAAAGAAAAATTAAGATACAACGACCCTATATATGGTGAGCTTATTAATTATTTTATCTATACTGAAGAGTATGAAAAGTGTGCTGAAATATTGGAAATCCAAGAAAAACTAAAACAATCTTTGTTTAATTGATTTGACTAATAGAAGTAATATGGTCTTCTATATTTCTGTTTCTGTTATATTGAGAAATTAAATCTTTTTCAAAATTATGCTTATAATTTTTTCTTTCTGCCTCTAACTTATAAAAAGAAAAAGCATTCATACCTACGGTATGTGCGTCAGTTGGAAAAAAATACTTCCACCCTTTAGACCTTCCTCTGTTTATATAGTAACAAAAAGCTACTGCTAACTTACCTGTATTTTTTTTAAAATTTACAACAGCAGAATCATCTGATGTAGGTATAATTTCATCTACACTAAATGTTTCATTATTTACATTTCCACTTCTTGTTTTGTTTGAAAATCTTTCTGCAACTGTTTTGCAGAAAATGTCTAATTCTTTTGCTCGTTCTTTATTCATGATGGCCAGATTATTATTGTTTGTATTATATTAGATTTCATCAGTCAGGGAGTTGATTAGGTCAGCTAATACTTTCATTAAATCTTGTGCTTTTTCTTTAGCTTTTTCGTGTTCACGTTCCATCAAATCCTCATACAGCTCGTCTCCAAAGCCATGTATACGATCAGTCACATAATTTATATGACTTATTGTAGATTTATCTTCACGTGCAATTCGGGACATTTATACTTGATTTTATCAAATATAAAAAAATTTGTGACTTATCCTAATTCTTCAGGATTTTTTATATAACAATTTAAAAGTCGTAAGTCTAAATACTCATCCATAGATATCATAGATATGTCGCTTAAGATAGTAGGACCATTGTCTTCACGAATAATTTCAATAGCAAAAGTTATAAAAGATTTGTCAATATCAACAATACATCCGCCTAAAATCTGTGATGTAAGATTATTTTTTGGCATTTCTGGTAAGTTTTTTTGTATGAAGCTTGCTATTTTTACAGCTCTTACTATTTTAAATTCTTCTTGTAAGTTTTCTATAAAATGATCTTCAACACTCCATTTAATCTCCTCTGTAGACTTCTGTTTTAATTCCATGATCATTTAATTGTTTTATTCTAAACTGCTGTATAGCAGACACTTTACCTCTTGGTTTTTTTATTTCAGAAAACAAAACATCTGAGTCTTTTGGTATAGCTATTAAATCAGGTATTCCGTTCTTGTTTGTTACAGTTAATTTAATTACATAATAACCCATCTCTTCCAATTGTTTTATTCTTTTCAATTGGATTTGATTCTCTGTCATTTTACAAATCTAATGAATCTCTTTTAAAGTGTGATAGCGTATAATCTTTCTTTTTTACTACAGCTTTGTAGATATCATTTTCAATTCCTTTATTACTAAAAATCCAATAAATTTTATTGTACTTTCTATCTTTTGTAGTCATACGATCACGACTTTGAAAATAAGAAGTAGCACTAAAATCAATATTATAGTATACCAAAGCTTCTGCTTCTTTTAAACTAACGCCTTCTCTCCCTGCAACTATTTGTAGTGCTATGCATTTATCTGTACCTTTAAATTCTTCTAAGTCATTAGTTAATTCGTCACCATAAATTTCTTTTAATGCCTTGTATTCTTGTGTAAATTTATAGAATATAGCTATTTTTTTACCTTTAAAGTATTTTTTTATAAAATGTACTTTACTATAATCTATAGTTAAAGCGTTACCGCTTTCAAACTTTACAGTACCCGAACAAAGTTGATGAACTTTTGACATAAGCTTAACACCTGTGTCTCCTAATAATATTTCACCATCACCTTCTACAACTCTATCTCTTTTTAATCTTTTTATTAATTTTTTTGTTGGCTCATTTAGCTCTACATATAATATCTTTTCTTCTGTTTGTGTTTTAAACCCTGCAGACCGTTGAGTATAATTTATTTTAAAGGGGTTTACAGCCCCTATAATGGACTTTAATCCTTTTGAGTAGTCATTAATCATCATGCTATTTATTTTACGCTGAGTGACGTTTACATGAGTTTTAGCAAAA
>CERP01052894.1_pt1 | contig 15148 bp, 12 predicted proteins | sample 530801 | NCBI WGS metagenome assembly CERP01 (sample SAMEA2620991, study PRJEB7988) | marine metagenome | biome: marine biome (ENVO:00000447); feature: surface water layer (ENVO:00002042); material: "saline water (ENVO:00002010), including plankton (ENVO:xxxxxxxx)" | depth 5 m | reverse complement strand
ACAGCAGAAAGGCGTTTGAAGAAATTAACTGAATCTCCAGATGCTGAGAGATTGATGGACGGACGAAACGCATTCATTGCATTCAATTGGTGATTCTATGAAGAAAAAGGCAAGTAGTTTTTTAGAAGATAACAACATAGTGCCTGTAACGATATTTTCTACAACAAATGCTTCTGATTTACAAACAGGATATTCGGATATGACTTTATTCGATTTGGATGTAATAGTAATTTACAAAGACGGAAAATATCACGCATTCAATAATCATTTCTTGTCAAAATCCTACGTTCTTCAAAACGCATGGATTAAGCCACATCCAATGAGAGATTTCCCTTCTTTCATAGAAGGCGTTACTTTGGCAGGTTACGATTTAGAACGTTTTGTTTTGCCGATCTTAAGCAATTACTTTGAAGAATTAGGCCACATAGATCACATTGACGTTTTAAAGTTCGCACATGATAAATCAGGGATGCGATTTAGTCTTTTCAATTTAGCATTTTGGAATAGATGCGATAACATTTCCAATGTATCTGAAATTTTTACATTTCATAGAGTGCGTATGATTGCTGATTGGTTTAATGGGACCTACAAAAACATAATCAGAAGGTTACAAAATGAAACAAAGTGGATCGGTCAATTGGTTTATCGAATAAAGAAACACAAGACTCTATTGGTAAAAGACGAGCAAGGAAAAAAGATTAAGATTTTTGCACAGGATGAAGAAGAATGAAAGCATATCGTGATCGGGTTATGCAAACCTGTGAAAAATGTAATTCAGATGTATTGGCAGTTAGAATAAACGGTTTTTATGCGGGAAGTAGAGACAGAATCTTCTTATGGGAATGTCCTTTGTGCCAACATATATGGCGAAAGCCAAACCCAACGGTGACATTAGATGAACGGATTAGTTTTGAAGAGGACTCCCTCTAATAGTTACGACGACAGATTTAATGATGCATACGATCAAATGCTATCACAACATCACCTCAACCAAAGTGGCAAATACGATGTTTCTGGTTTAGATGAACAAGATCAAATTAAATTGTACAACACATTTGCAGTTAATCAAGGGGGTCCTGACTGGAGAGAAGGAGATTTGATGGATCATCGTGGCAAGTCAATTCCAAGAGGCTCATACGTTCCTTTAGGCCACATTCAAGACAGCCGAAAAATCCCTTCTGGTCGCCAACATTATGTGGATAATCCAATTATCTACGGTGGCAGAGGATCAGGAGGCTCATCATGGCCGCACTACGGAAGTCCAGGTTCTTTTGAAGTATCTCGACGAGATGCCCCTGACCTCGAATCACAAACCGAAGCACTTGAAGGTCGTGAAAGTATGAGAGAATTTGAGGAAACGTTTGGAATTGATCGTAGCAAAGGCAGACGTGCCGTAAGGGATTCTGAAACCGATCCTTTAGGAATTGACAAATCTGCTTCATGCAATTGCCCATCCTGTAATGTTTTAGTGAAAGCAGTTCTGCTTAAGGCTGGAAAAAAAAAATCTAAACCTTTTCACGGTTACAACCCAAACAAGCACAGTAAGAAAGGCGGATTGAACGCTAAGGGTCGAGCAAAGGCCAAGCGTGAAGAAGGTGCAAATCTCAAACCTCCTGTAACAACAAAGCCAAGCAAGTTGAAACCAGGATCAAAGAAAGCAAAGCGTCGAAAGTCGTTTTGCGCTCGAATGGGCGGTGTTAAAGGACCGACGAGCAAAGGTGGCAAATTAACTCCCAAAGGTGCAGCATTGAAGAGGTGGAATTGTTGATTACAAAGAAACAAGAACCTTGCACAAAATGTGATAGTTCTGAAAAGGAATTGTATTGCAGTTATTGTGAACGATGTAGTGATTGTTGCGGCGATTGGGAAAAACACGGAAGAATGAGTATGGCTGAGAAAGGACACGCAATTAGTTTTAATCGCACATGGGATGCGATAAAGAAAGATGATGATGATGATGAAGAACGCTTTAGAGAAGGAGATCCTTACTACGGTCCTGCTGAACCCGAACGCTTGTTGGATGAAAACATGGTATTTGAATGCAAACAGATATTTCTATCCACATTAAGACCACTTCTCGAAAACCAAGATCAGAACAGTTATGTTCGCAATGTAGTATCAGATGATAGGGGTAACACACCAACTGATGAAGAAATTGAGGCAGGTCGCCATGAAGCCATACAACACATTGACAGATGGTTGGAGTCGATACTATGAGCAATGCATTTAACAGAACATGGTCTTTACTAAAAAGAGAACTCGATAATGAAAAATCCATAAAGGAATATCAACGTAATCCTGTTGGTGCATTGGACTTGCCTCTTTCTGGAGGGAGAGGTGAAGATCATGAGGGGAATCCTGAGATTAGACCTCCAGTAACCCGTCTTAATGAGATGGGCAGAGAAAAGCAAAAGGAAAAGGGCGAAGAATACCTAAATCCTATTCGAGTGGAATACACGGAAGATAAACATGGAAAAGATAAAGGGAAAGAGAGAGTAATAGGGAAGCGGCCAAGAGCAATGCAAACTACATCTGATGACATAAGGGCTTTGAGAAGAATTAGAGAAAACGAATCTGCTAACAGAATCAATCGCGAACACCCCTCTCATAGCGGCACGAAGCATCGACAAAAATTTTCCAATGTATATGGACGATCTGACATTAACAGGTGATTTTTGTGCCAAGCACCAACTTAGCAGAAGGTCATGAAAAGACCTCATCAACGACTTATCAAAACGATGGGCTACGTGATTCAGATGTTTTGACCAGCCCCTCATTGACTAATAATGTAGAACGTGGTCTAAGCAACGGGGTCTTGCCTGTTACTTTGAATCGGTATGATGAATCTGATCGAAACAATCCAGTTAGTGGCAACTGCTGTGTTAGACCAAACGGAACGATTGGAAGCACCAAAGAACTCTATGTCGATGCAGGAGTAGTTCAACTGGATGGTATGTTTTACAATGTTGGCTCGGCTTCTGTTTTAGATATTTCATTGACTACTAACTATCATTCGGGTTATCATGGTGCAGCAATCCCAAACGGAACAAACCCCTCTGATGAGGCAATTTTGCTCGTTTATATTGATCCTCGAAAACCGAATAATGTAGGTTTTGTTTATGGATCATATGTTGATACTTCGACTGGCTTATACCCGCAATCACCTTCAAACCACCTTGTATTGCAGAATACAGTCCTTGCTTCTGTGAGAGTAGGTAAAGGGGCATCAACCCCTGTTATCCTCGCCATAGAGGACAAGAGAGTGTTTATTCGGCCTGGTCCAGTTGCACTATCGGCAATAGAACATAGCAATGGTGATGAAGAAAACCTCAGAAATGATTTTGTCGCAGGTTTTAACGCAGGGGATTTACCAATCACCGATCTCGGAATATTGTATGCACGTAATCCAACTGGTTTTGTAAATCATCCTCAAGGCGGGGGGCAGACTCATCTGTTTTATCAGTCGGATCAGGGATTGGGAATTACAACAGGCGGTGGAGGATCTTATCAAATTACTCCAGTTCACAGAACCTCAAAAACTGGTGCTATCCCATATGCTGGACCAACACCTTTGATTTTTGGACTCGCCCCTCCTGGTGGTATCAGATTCAAGCCGTTACTGAGCGAAGATGATGGAGTTACTTCTTTGATCAACATTGATGTTTACGATGCAGCGAATGATCACTTGGGAACTTTGAGGGAAACAATTCACTATACATTAAATGCAAGCCAAGTAACGCTCAATGATCCTGCCTCTTTTCCAGGACCTGCTATGCAAACTGCTGCATTTGCCGTAGTGACCTATACTCATGCACAGCATATTTGATATACACGAAACTGTGCGCCTAATTCATGCTGCATATCCAGCGAGAAAACTTTTCTTATGACCGTTCATGGGTTCAAATCGAAACCATGTTGATTCGTGCTGAGAAAAAGCAAAATGACTGGATTATTAAATTTCATGAAGCCAAAGAATTAGGGGATAAAGAAACCATGAAAGAATGCGCTCGAAATAAAAAAGCATTGGAAGGTGTAGTCAAGACACTTCGATGGACTTTGGGTGATCGCGTAATTGAAAACCCTTTGAGTTAATCATCTCATCGTTTTGTAGAGGCTCTTTTGCCCCCTGCGCCTAATTGACGACGCATGGCAGGTCTAATTGTTCCTCTGCTCTTGTTACGCTTGTATCGTCGTTTTGTTCTTTCACGCTTTACCTTACGTGAAATGTCCCATACGCGATGATCTGCCTGTCTATATGGCCTATCGCTTATAGTGGATCGAGTGTAGCCGTGAAAGCGACCTTTGGCGATTGAATCCCATGTGGCTTCAAATGGATCCGACGATGCGGTAAAATCAGACCCTTCAAACATATTCACATAATCTTCTGATAAAGCCTCATATTCCTCGCGAATAGATCTGGCGATAGATTTTATCTCTTCATTTTCATGACTTTCCATTGTTTCTAACAACTGCAACAACTGTTCTGGTTGAGCAATCAGAACTAATTGGACATATTTATCCCAACTTGAACCATCTCCTGTTCTTTCATGCGTTGATTTCATTCTTTCTAAAATAAATTCCAACACTTTTCTTCGCAAAATGTCATCTCTTGGATCGGCATCCATCTTGACCACAGTTGGCTTTCCACCAACGCCTTGTGGCTTTGAACGTTTTCTTCGAGTTGCAGCCTTCTTATCCTTTGAACTCATTGATCGAGATGTTTTAGGCGTGTCTTTGCTAACTTTCTTTGATGGTCGGCACTTAGGATAGCCCTTACTATCAGTCTTGGCCTCACCACGCCCACAGGGAGGGTGCTTGCCGTCTTTATCCTTACTGCCGACATCCACCCACTTCTCCTTGAACCATCGCCTCAAGTCCTTTGAGATGAGATCTGAGATAGGAACGGCAATCAATTAAATCACTCTTAGAATATTTGTTCCCACGCAGTATTGAATGATTTTTTCAAATCATCAGGATGCTTGCCTTCTTTTTTGAGGTCTTTGTAGCATTGGCACATAGGCTTTTTTGCAGAACATTTCATAATTCCTTTTTTCATGCAAGCGCATGGATTCTTTTCTGTTGCACCACAACAGCAATTTTTCTTTTTTAATTCAGCCATAGTTCTCACTTCTTACTTTTCTTACCCTTCTTTTTCCAGCCGCCGCCTTTGGATTTGTACCACTTAGAAGCCCAACCGTTGGCGTATGCTGATGGATAAACTTTGAATTTGGTTCGGGCTTTGGATTTGGCTTGCGACCAAAGACCAGGATTGGTTGGGGCGTTATCGCCCTTCTCATCGCTTTTCATCAGTTCCCATGCAATCTCAAATGTTTCTGTCATCATCGAACCTCCATCAAAATATCCACACGGACTTCGTTAGTTCCGTTCTTGCTAATCGGCATAAATGTAGCCCTAAAGGATGGCGTATCAAGAGGGTTTGTCCCATGAAGAACAATCTCCGTAATAGACTGTTCACTTGAAATTTGAGTGTCGAATAGTGCGCTCACAGAGATAGTACGATCATCAATTCTTTGAATCAGAGTATCTTTGCTCATCTTGATATTACCTGCACCCCCATCTCTACTGGATGCGTCATTTGCACCTGATCCAAGAGAACACTTTTTGATGAGCGTTTGCAGGTGGTCGGTTAAAGCGGCTTTCAAAGGATCAAGAACTGGCATATCATTTCACCACGTAATTACGGCTCTTGCTCATGCCGATGGGGAATCCCCTTTTATTTCCATCTCGAACACCTATCTTTCCAAGCCCGTTTTTGTGTTTTGCACCGATAATGAAACCTGTTTCATTGACGTTGCGAACACGGATTTTATGAACCGCAATGACATTAACTGATGCCGACATCGAAAGATTTTCTTTAATGTCTTTATCTCCTGAACTTTCACTAAGGCCGCTTGAATCAATTGTTTCAGTTTTAAGATCGGTCAAGATACCTTCGATACCCTTCTCATATTGGGCTACAATAAGATCCGATTGTAGAGAATGCAAGTGGTGTTTCGATTCAAAGACCACGAATTTGCCAATCACTCCTTGAACTGGCAAGTTAATATCAATAATATCACCTGCTCGAATAGAGGTTGAATTCATCAAGCCCTTGATGACGATCATAGGCGCACCATTTTCTGTTCTTGCTAACAATGTCTTTGCTAACTTACGTGCTGCTGACACGCTCTTAATACCAGGAATCTGTTGCCGTAGAGTTTTGACAACTTCTTCTTCTCCACCTGCCGATGCCTGTTTGATCTTCTCACTATCACGCACACGGATAAATACAATCTCATTACCTGCAATCACATCACCAACGACAACTATTTCGTTCGGTGAATCAAATAATTTGCTTACTTCAACGGATTGAACACCATTTTGAATTCCTATGCGAATATCCTTTTCATTGAATACTTTGTCTGAGAAAAGAATAGTCCCATTGCGTTCATTTATGATTTGACGACCATCGAGTTGTGATAGATTGCGAAGAACCTCCATTGTGTTCAAACCTCTCGTATCACGTGAAACATACTTTGTGCTGTGGTCATTGATTTGGCGTAACATTGGATGTGCGCCTAAATAGGTTTCAACATCTCTTTGATTGTTGTAGAAAGCGTTAGATGGCGTAATAGTAACACCTGCTACATCGCCTCCTGCATCGTTTAGAAGGTGCAATGCGGCATCTGTTGTTCTCAGCCCAATAAACCCTGCCTGTCCTGTGATAACATCTCCAACTGCCATCCCTGAATCTGCAAGGCTTTTACCAGACATATCTTTGAACACCATAACTGATTTCTTTCGTTCACGGATTACTTCTGACACTCTCCATTTGATGTTGTTTGAATCGATCAGATAAGGAGGTGAATAATCTACTGAAATGACTTTGCCATCGCTAAAGATTTGATCGAGATTATTTTTGTTGCTGATAATCCCCTGATTGTTTCCATTGGCAATGTTAAATGGTTGTTGTTGAGCCATAATAAAGTCTGATGGCTCATAATGCAATAATCCTCGATAATTGAGCGAGGTTCTTGTAATTTCATTTGATTCAGCGTTGTAGTAATACCATGATTGACCTTCTATCCTCGTTGCGATAATAGCGTTATCTACAAACGTAGGGGCAACGGCTTGTTTGACCAAAGGACTTCTCGCATTGGCTAACAGACCTGTTGATGAAGATACATCTGTGAAGTATAAGTTCAATCCTGTAAAATCAGAAACAGTATCTCCATTTGCATCTGTTATCGTTCCAGAAGTTGTAACATCGTTATCTAAGATTGAAGTATAAGTGATTGATCCAGTATGTTCCAAAGCAAATAATTTCCCCGATGGAGGCAAAACAGAAGCGTCATCGACCAAATACACTCCACCGCCTTTAGATGCCTTGACATTTACACGTGGATAGTAACGCATAGCCTCTTTGGACTGTGTAATTTTTGCCTTTTTACTATGTATTGAATGATCGCCCATGATGCCCTTATCAACATCATAATTTGTTTCAGATTGATAAATTGGCTCTCCGCCACCTGGAATTTGAGATTGCGAATATCTTGCTTCAATTTCAGGATTAAAATTTCCTTCACTGTCAAATCGGTGAGCGTCTGATTTAGCAAATTGAAGCATATTTGCAGTTGGTATCAAGTGCCATGTAACATCATATTCATTTGCATTAGGATAGTCGATTGTAAACGCTGAACCTGCCGATGAAATGGGTTCAGTTTGATTCTCGCCTCTTGAATAATTCATCTCAAATACGCCATATCGCTTATCTCGATCAAACGAATGTGAATTGTAAACACCAGAAGTCATCGAACTTCTTGCGCCTAAAACCCATCCATCCTGTAAGAGATCGGATGCAAAACCAAATAACTTCAATGGCCTAACAGGTCTTACAATGTAATCCACGTATTTACGGCGAGGATGTGATGTTGTTGGCCTCGTTTCGCCTTCATTCACCTCAGTATTCAAAACGCCTTCATCTTCATCATTTCTGTTGAGATACGTTTTTCTAAGAATATACACACCTCCCCACGCAGGTAATTCTGAAACGCCTCTAACAGCCCAATGATCTAAAGCATGAGTCTTGAACGTATTTTGAGTGGTGTCTGTAAGTGAAACATGAACTGCACCTTTGTTGCCATTGGAATCGGGACTCCATGTTGGCTTAACTGAGTAATCGGGGGCGACAGACGCTGATCCTGTTCCATCGACGGTAAAACCGTTGTTTGGGAAATGTGTTTTTATTGTGTGAGAAGGAAGAACAGGGAAGTGATGCCCCAACATAAGATCAGTATGCAAAGAAGTGGATCGAGTTCCAGTTACGGCATAATCGACATTTTTGTTGCTGTTTCTTTCGCTTTCAACCTCCATAATCAACCCCAATCGAGGTTCTGTTCTTGCTTGTATTTGTCTTGTATCTGAGATTTCATTCAAAACATCGGGCAAAATGTCGTTTATTCGTTTTGATGCACCAACTGTAATTGCCTTAGAATGACCACTCGGAGGGTATGCTAATTGGCTCTTTGTTTCATTGATTGCGTGTGCGTTAGTGTGTAAAGCATTGCCTCGAAGGTGGTAAAAATCACTCCCATGACCAAAACGACTGTTTGAATCAGAAGCCGTGATCATCGCTCCAACTGAATCTTGTTGAGCATAAGTTGGGCTTCCGCTTCGTTGAACGAGATCAATAAACGGATCAGTTCCTTTGTTGATTGGGATATTGTCATAGTCTTGCTTATGTCCTGTGTGAGCCACAGCGATTGAAATTGGCAGATTGTATTTTCTCGCCAAATATGATTCAACTTCTTGTTGTTCAGCACTGGTCAATTTACGATCATACTGTATAACCTCAGCAATCTTGCCGTTCAAATAAAAAGAACTTGGAACTCTCCCCACCATGTAAGTTCCGCCAGTAGCCCTATACCATGCCCCTGTTGTTGATCCTGGTGCAGATGGATCTAAGTAACCATTTTGATACAATTCAATGGTGGCTGTTGAACCGTTACCATCCCCTCCAAAAATACGGCCAGTCAAAATTGCTGCTTCACCGCCAATGGCAGAATCATTTTGTGAATAGGCTATACGCCAAGCAGTATCAGCCCCCGCCCAAAATTGATATTCGTTTCCAGAATCCATTCTTGCATACAGATTAAACCCACTTCGAGCAACAGGCGTTCCTGAACGTGATTCAACAAGTCCGTGAACGTTTCCATCATCGGAATCAACAAAACCAACAACAAAGAGGGTCATTTCAACTGAATTTAATTTTTCACTGAATGGCAATTCTAAATAGTCATTGCCGTCGCAATCAACGACTGGCATATTGTTCACAGCACTTTCACGTTTGATGAAAGTCGGTTGGGCTGATCCCGATGATTGAATAAATTCAAAGGCGTTTGGTGATGAATCAACCCACTTTGAGATGGATTCGCCATCTTTCAAATTTAAAGAATCGGCCTTCAACCAAAGAACTGGATTATTGATTGGCAGGGTCGTTGGCCTTGTATCATTCAACTCATAATCCCATGCACCTGCGGCCATCGAATCTGGCGCGAGCATTCCATGTTGTGTGATGCCCAAATTAGCACCAATTCCCATTTGTTCATCTTGTTGTTTAACCCGATCATTACTTTGTCGGATGTTTCGCTCAAACGGATGTGCCTCAGCCGTGAAATCATTTGTAACGAATCCAACTGGGACTGAACGATGAATCCCTCTTTCATGATGAATTACATTCGTATCATTGATAAATCCATCAAGGAGAGGTACATCCTCCATTGAGTCATGCTTGCCTCCATCAAACCGACCACTATTTGTTATTGCATAGGTATTCTGCGTTTCAGTAGGATCACCTGCAAGCATATCAGGACTACTTGATGCGGTTTTGAAACCCCATGCACGAACAGGCAATCTGCGGCTTACATCTATTCCCACATAGGGGTTTAACACGAAGAATTGTCTATTGAGATCTTCGCTATCAGAATCTAAATCAATCCCTTTGACAACAGCCAAAGTAACGTTTGGATTCAAAGAATCTCCTATGCCTTCTCCACGTGAGTATCTTGCCGTTCCGTTCTGATTATACAATTGAATTGTTCCATGTGCTTCTCTTCGAGTAGTATGCCCCATAAGAACAGAACTCGCACTACGCAATCCTTCGACATTGCCATGACCCCCTGCGTTGAGTCCATTGTAACCATAATTTTGTAACCATTGATTAACATAAAGCCGTTCAAAGGGCAATGCCGCCGTTGGTGAACCTGTGGTTCCATAATTACCATCGGCAGAAAAGTTACGCAATAATAGACCCCTCGTTGATGGATAATTCAACGATCTCGGCATTCCAGATTCTCGATAACGTAAAGTCATGAAATGTTCACGCATTGTTCCAAAAAACGTAGGATGACTATATTCTGCAAGCCACGTGCATAGGAATGCATCAGGCTCTCCACCTGATCCTGTGTTTCTTGCTTTTGTTAAAGCCATATCCTGATAATCGGTTCCTGGTTTTGTGAATGATGTTGAAGGAACTGTTTGAGAAGATGAAACTGGCGCACCTGCCATGTTTAACATTTCAGGATCGTGATGTAATAATGGAGGAACTGTTGCCAATTCAGTAGCAACACGTGGTCGAATCACGCCTTCATGATGCCCTCTAACAAACCAGTTACCACCGCTATCAATGCCAACACGCTTGATCGGCTCTGGTCGGCCTCCCATTCCAAGATGATTATTCAAGAAGAATCCGTTAATCATAACCTCGCTTGCTGTATTGAAGCGATTATTGGCTGATAAAGTGCTGCCTTGTAGCGTCAATTTTGTAGCACCACCAGTAGTTACTGATCCGTTGATTCCTGTTTCAGCAAAACCTACTGATTCTGCAACACCTTCTACATTAGTGTGCTTTTGTCCTGGTGCAAACAAATAATCGGGTATGCTTCTGTGCGTAGCAGAGGTATATGCGCCATCAGCATCATACAATCGCATTCCTTTCAATTCATCAAGAGGCAATCCATCTGAAACGAAAGATCCAGTTGCATAAACGGCTGAATTTTCCATAACGTCGATAGTATCTAATTCAAACACTGTTGAGGAATTGGTTGTATTTGTGCTTCCAAAACCAAAGTGTTTGTATTCTGTTTCAGCCTCAAACATGAGCGAATAGGCTGAACCGTGAGATCGATGCAATTGTCGCCTCATTGACATAGGAGTTCCACGATGACAAAGAGGCATAACAAACGAATGTCCTTGACGGCCAAAACGAATTCTGTGATGTGCTATTGGATTGCCTGTTGCGACCCCATTGTTGGTTTGTGTCAATAAACTTCCTCGTTCAGCATGATCTGACATTCGATGTGCTGCAAAGAGTCTTGTTGTTCCGCTTGGAACTGCACCTGGAGTTGAGTTGGTTTCTAAACCAAAGATAGTTTCTAATTTGTCATGCAGTATTCTTTGACAATGGAAAACCAAAGTTCGATCATGTGTTTCATACTGTGATGCTTCATTGCTATCTGTTTCAGCATCCCCTGCAAGTCTTGGGTTTGGCGGCGAAAGACCTCCTAAACCCCATGTTTGGTTTGACCACGCTTGGACTCGATCATGGCCGCTTCTGACAAAGATACCACCTGGAATATCTTCTGGTTTGGGCAATTGAATTTTTAGATTTGGAGGGACTACATCTGAGGGGGCTGACGGCCTTATTTCAATTTCTCCCGTTTCTTTATTTTCATTACCTTTTGTCACCTCAAAATCACGGATGATTGTTCCAAATGGCGAGCCTCCTTTGAGAACCAACTCATTGCCCAAATCATCAATTACTGCGATTGGCTCAAAGACCCGTTCTTCATTGCTTATTTGTAATCCATTCACACGCTCAGTATTTGTTGGCGAAACGGTTCTGAATGATCTGGCATATGATTTTTCAGAACTATCGTTTAATCCATGTTTCACCTCAATATTGCTGTGCGTAACTTTGGTGAGATGAACCCCATTCGATCCAGAAGGAATGTAGTGTTTTGTGTCTGCTGATGTAAATGGCTTTGAATAATCGCCATTTTCCAACTCAATTACGCCATCTGATTCTACGGTTGCGATTCTGAATGTTCCAGTTCCGCCTTCGACATTTATCACGTCATTGATTAAATATCCTGTTCCTTTACTATTGATTGCGATTGCTGTCAATGCCCCTGTTGATACAGTTGTATTAACCAATAAACCAAAGCCTGTTCCGCCAGTTGTTTCTACCCCTGTTAAAGAACCAGTATATCCCGAACCACCAACAATTGTATCTACTGTCGCTGGCCTTCCTGATGATGATACCACTTCTGTTCCATATTCAAGGTCTTGAATTCGTAACCGATTAGATGAAGATAGATCCGATTCGGTGTTGGGATGCAACGATATAATTCCTTGAACAGATGGTTGCGTTTGCTTTCGATCAGGGGGGGGCATATTTGGCATCAAACAAGAATTCAATCCTTCAATGGAAAAGCGATTATAGCCGTGATTTGAACTGTGTTGATTTGCAGTAATACCGCTTCGAGAATCATAATTTAACGCTGGCAACCCCATGTTGCCTCCATCCATTGGTTTTGTCACCAATCTATGAACGCCAATAGCACCCATCCCTTGAACAATTGGTCCACAATTAGCGGCTGACCAATATCCTTGATTGGTGCTTGGTGAGTATGTTTCCCACGATAACGCAACGGTGTGTTTTGCAGGTTCTCCAATTATGGTAAATGTATTTGTGAATGCATCTCCAGCAGCAGGTGAACCCGTTATTGTTGGCGTTCCATCAATCGTTATGTTACTGTTGATACCACCAAAACCGCCAAAAGACCCTCCTGTATTTTTGAAAGAAATTCCGTCATAAGTTCCCGCAGCAATATGGGGTGAGGTGGAACTGGATTCAATTTTTATGGAAAAATCACTACTTTGAAATTCAGTAGGGAATGATTCACCAGCACAGCCTAAATCAAATTCCATAACTGTTTGACCTCCTGATTGTGATACGTGCGATACTTCGTAAGGATGGTAAGTAGGTGGCAAAGATTGACGGATGTATTTTGCACGTAGATACTTAGTCAAATCTCTTTCACCTTGCATCTTGATTTTACGTGAGTTGATTTTTGCCGCTATGAAACGGGCGGCTTCTTCTGTTCCTAAATCGTAAGTATGATCTGAACTTCCATGATCAGTAGCAGCCTGTTTTAAATCAATAGCAATTACGTTCTTAGCCTCAGCAATAGTCGCTGAACTGGCCGCTAAAGGTGTTCTAATCAAGAGTGTAAGTCCTTGTCTCCAATCGACTGTATTTACTCCTGATTGCCAATCTTCAACCGTATCTCCATATTCAGTATCGGGATAAGCAATGTGCATTGCGAAAATGCCCGATTTAAATTCCCCTGTCGATGTAGCACCCCATGATCCTGTCTCAGCAGGTTCAAGGTATCTGGAATACACATCTGCCATGCAAATCACCATTTGTTATATGATGCGAACCAGTTGGTTGCCTCAGTAAAGGACATATAACGCTTCCATAAAGCAACATCGGTCAAATAACCCGCAAAGTGGATAGGTCCTGCTGAATTTTTACCATCGCCAAACGATCCGCCAGTTCCCGTAACACCGTATGTAGGACTTCCTGATTGTAGAGCCGTGAAGTAATCATTGATCGGAGTCAATGGGTGGCCTCCTTGTGTTGTTCCTCCAAGTATGTTGATAAAAGGCGCACCAATCAAAGCACAACCGATAGTAGCCATCTCTTTATCTCGAATAGAATGTATTGCAGAAGGGAGATCGGGATGATCAGCATCACCGCCTCCATAACCGCTTGTTTCTGTTTCAAAATTACTCTTCGCATTTGGCGATGCACCAGGGGATGGAAAACTGTATTGTTCATCACTTACACGAACAACATAATCGGAAAAATCGAAAATCCCTGCGGTCATAATTCCTGTTGCTGGATCTGTGATTCCTACTGTATTTCCTATGTAAAGAAATGAAGGAACTGGGGCTGAAATATCTCTTTGCCCCATCATTATGAAAGTATATCCCGTTTCATCCACCTTGACCGTTCCTCCACTTACGGTTGAAGGAACGAGAACGGCAACCATCTGTCTTGGCGAACCAGGAAACGGAGTGGGATTGTAACACGTAAGAGCGACTGAGATTGGTATTTCACCAGAAGAGGGGGCTGATGCCCCTAAATGCAATCCATAGGGTCGGCCATTAGGCGTTCCATCATCATAAATCGCATGAAAGATCGGTCCAGTCATGTAATCGGGATTAGATGCAGGGGGGGCGCATATTGCTGAAATACAATAGTTCGCATTACCAGGATCAAAGGATTTGACCTCAGCGTGTTCTGCTTCGATTGTTCCCGAATTGTTATTATGAAGTGCAACAACATCGCCATGAGCAAATAATTTGGCTGTTGGTGCTGACCCAGTAGGGGTTACTTCTACGGTGTTTGTAACCCCATTTTTGGGTGTACCCATTCCATTGGCAGAGGTAACTCGAACCTTTCGATTGTAGAGATCTTCACGCCATTTTGTGTTATCTTGACTCACAGCACCAGTTCCCAAATCCTCGCTCGATCCATAAATTCCATTCTGTAATCTTGCATAGAAAGCACACTTGCCCTCTGGTTCGTTATTTGAATTGAGAACAGTTGTGTGATGAAACCCTCTCAATGTATCGCTATTGATTGTATCTTCGTTCAGCACATCTGTGAAATCAAGCACAGCAAAGGGAGATGACGTTTCGCCAAGATTTTGAAAACCAGCAAAACCAGTTGGTCCTTTGGAAAGATGGTGTGTGTAAAAATCTGAGTAGTCATTATTAGTTCCATCGCTGATGTCAAAAGTCAATCCAGTATGCCCTCCACCAAAGAACAAAATTGCTTCTTGATCAATTGCAGGGTATAGGAATTCTACGTCTATGCCTGTTATTTCATCAGCAAAGGTGTTAAAATTTCCATCATAGAATTGTTTTACAAATCTATCAGGGTTGGATAACGGCCTCACGTTCCAAATATACGCTTCATCTTCCCCTCCTGTTGCTAAGGGAGTGTATGCCATCCCATTTGGACTTGGTTTGACAGAACTGAAAGTTGCTAAAACACCTCCAATTCGCAACAATC
>CERP01012099.1_pt1 | contig 15208 bp, 8 predicted proteins | sample 530801 | NCBI WGS metagenome assembly CERP01 (sample SAMEA2620991, study PRJEB7988) | marine metagenome | biome: marine biome (ENVO:00000447); feature: surface water layer (ENVO:00002042); material: "saline water (ENVO:00002010), including plankton (ENVO:xxxxxxxx)" | depth 5 m | reverse complement strand
ACGGCAGATCTTTACGAGTATTCGCCTGTTCAGACTGCCTTTAGATTAATAAAATGAAAATAAGATATAGACTTCTGAATGAGAAAAAATCTCCTTTGGACACATTGCTTGAACTCTCTGAAGACAAAGGCATAATGAAAATTATAGATTTCCCACTGCAAGGGAAGCTATACTTAAGGGACGATGGGGGATTATACTTAGATATCCCTTCTCCCACTAACTACGAAAGCTTTGAGAACGTAGAACACATACTTAGCCTATCAGAAGAACTAATGCCTCTAGGGGTAACTTTAGCTTGGAGGGGGTTTTACAGAGATCAAAAGAACAAAGTCGATGATTAATTGTAGTTGTTGCTATTGCGAGTTTGTCCCAGAACCTGAAGTAACTTTTATTGGGACTAAAATCATATACTCTCGCCAAGAGTTTAGGGAGTTGTTAGAGACAGGTCAAGAGACTCCCGAGTGTAGGGGAGATATGGAGCTAGTATGTCTTTGCGAGAAGTGTTATACCAAATACAAAACAAGTAACAAAGAGAAAGAGGATACTTATGGATAGAGAGCTAGTCCACCAGACATTATTAAAGGTTGGAGGGGATGTAGTTTTAGCATCTTCTTTCTTGAGCCTAGACAAACAAGAGTTAATTGATTACTTAACAAAAGACCCAGTACTGTCCCCGACCTGGTCAAGGATAGCAAAAAGGAAACGTGTTGCCCCTACAGATTTGCCAGACCTAGCAGATACTACGATTCGAGAGTCTAGTAAACTTACGCTTGAAGAACAGGTAACTATACAAGATAACTTTCTTCTATCCGAAGGGCTCGAAGGTTGTGGTATGACTAAAGATCAAATATCTAAAGCCAAATCTTTTGCTGCGTTTGCAGGTAAAAACTTTGAAAAGATGGTTGATATGGGGCACGGCATGTTAGCAGTCAACGCTTTAAAATTACACGAACGAGCTGAAGAAATACTTGAGAACATACTCAATAACGAAGAGGAAGTCTCCCGAACAGTAGTCACCCCAAAGGGAGAAGTAGTTACAATTACAGAACCTAAGTACTCACAAGAGGACAAGATTAAGTGGCAAAAAGCACTTACCGATATGGTAGGAGAGATGAGAAAAATTTCCGACTCCGCAGTCAACGCTCAATCCGTTGGTCAGAAAATTGGCGAGCTTATGGAAAAGATGCAGAACACAGGAGGACGTCAACCTAAAAGACTAAAACCCGCACCGAAAGTAAATAATGAAAAAGAAACCTAAACCCACATTTAAGCGTAGGAAAACTATCACCCCAAATAAAAGATATGCCTACAATGGCAACACACTAAACGATTTTGAAAAAGAGGTGCTTGGTTGGGTGAACGATAGGTTCAGTGAGTCAGAAAAATACGCTTTCTTAACTAGACGACAAGCTAAAGCTATGTTTGCTGGGTTGTACGAAGTGTTAGGTAACCGTATTGAAAAAGCTTATAGAGAAGCAAAAGATCCAGAAGAAACGCTCACTGTATGGGGTTTCTATGGTATAGGTAGGTTCTTTGTTAAGTTAAGTAAACCTCCTGTTTTTAGTGTGTATAAAGATGGGGAGTACATACCCTCTTTACGTTTCAAGATGAGTAACACTATGCGAAAAAACTTGAAAGACGCAGGAGCTTTAACGCCCCGTAAAAAATAACGCTTTTACTTTTTTTTCTTCTTACGTCCACCTTCTCCCGAACGACCTCGGTTAGTCTCGGACTTAACAAATTTCTTGACCGCGTGGTCGTAGTCTTTTCCTTTAATGTTTATGCCTTTACGTTTAGCTTCCCTACGCATCTTGTTAGACTTAACCCGCTTTGCGACTTGCACAGGTCTTTTGTTTACCTCTTTTGAGCGTTCGTTTTTGTTTTTATTTGAGGCTGAGTTCTTACGAAAGTTTCTAGCGGAAGTACTAAGACTTCGCATGGGTTTTTTTTTCGGTGCCATTTTGTCCTTTATTTATCTGTTCCGTAGTAGGGTGAGATTCCAATAGATTGACCAAAAGCATTGAAGCGGTTAACTGCGGCTAGTACGTCCCTCTTGCTGTCTCCATCCATGGAGTTCAATAAAGTTTGAAAGTCTCTTTTTGTCAAAGACCGAAACATTTTACGCAAAGGATGCCTTTGTCTAAACGAAGATTTTAAATAGTTTTCTGCCTCTTTAACAGTTCTAGCCCTGCCAGTTTTTATAGCTTCTTTTAAAGCTTTTTGCCACATGACTTGGAACTTAGGGAAACTGTTTTCGTATACTGAAAATTCCAAAGCTGTAAGTTCTGCATTGATCGGTGTAGGTTTAAAAGTTCCATAGAAACCCTTACCCTCAAGCCCTTCAATACGCCCATACACTGATAAAATATTAGCTACATTGCCCCGCCGTGCAGTGTTAGCTTCAGGGCTGAACACTTGAGATACCCCATTCATTGCTTGAATTGTTTGTAGTACAGACCCTCCCCCTACTGCGGAGAACAAAGGTCTTGCAACATGGGTGTAGTTTATGTCACCCCTAGAAGCAATTACAAACTTAGTAGCATTCATGAAGTTTTGTAAAGACGACATAAGAACTATTCGATTGTCTAATGAAAGCCCTCGGAAGTTTCCTTCTCCTGTTGCAACATTAAGTGTTCCGTCTAGCAAATCCCCCCAAACCCCAAGAACCCCAGCACTTGACATTTGTTCTACAAAAGTAAGCATTGCATCATCTGCTCCGCCCGCAAACATTTCAGATAGCTTTCTAGTATTTTTACGTTTCTTTAGTATTTCTTCAAAGTATAGCTCTCGCAACCAGTTAGTTCCAAAAGCCCCTAACACCATTGGTGAAATCATGAGGATAATCTTAGCAGATAGCATTGAAAGCGCTTCTTGTTCTCCCGCTCGGTTGAATCTTTTCTTAGAGAGTTGACCCGCTCTTCGGATAGACCATTTATATAAGGATGCCATCATCCCAAAACCCCCAGACAAAAGTGAGATAGGCATATTGCCTAAATGAGTTTCTCCTTGCTGGTGTGCAGTCCAATCAAGTAAAGCAAAGTACATCTCCTTTGTTAACATAGGACGCTTCGCGTTTTTCTCTGCATACGCCATTCTTGCCATAGATTCTATAGGCATTCCTGTGACCTCCGCAAACTCATCTAAGTAAGATCTAAACACTGAATTTTTTTCAAACTTTTCAGGTAAGGTAGTAGTTTGTCCAGTGTCATCAAAGTGTTTATGTATATCACCTATTTGGTCTAGCGTAGATTTTAGACTACCTATCAAAATAGCTTTTCTCATTGCGTCTGTCGTTTGCATAAACAGCCCAAAAGGTCTTATGCCCGCCCGCCCGTCATAACTCCCGAAAGGTTTAGACGCAAGCTCTGTGTATTTACGGAAAAGTTCTCCTCTTTTGTTTGTTGTAGTGGTAGAGGTTTGTGCCCCTACTATGTCTAATATAGTTCTCTGGGAATCAATATCTAAATCTATACCCGTAGAAACTATCATTTTCTTTAGGTCTGCATCTATATCAAAAGGTTTCAACCTAAAGGTAATAAGCATAGGGTTCATAAACCCTTCGGAGAATAAAGCTTTAAAAGTGCGTCCAGTTTTCATCCATGAGTATTTATTCATCCCCTCATTGAAAAACGGAAACATTTCATTCATAAGCGTTAGTGAAGTACCTGCGTTATTTAACATACCGTAGATCATAGCGTTTAAGAATCCTCTAAAACGCCCAGTATCTTCATTGCCTATTCTGAAATTGTTTAGGTAACTATCAATCCTTTTCGCTGAGGCATCAGGCAACCCTACGTTCCCCGCAATGAAAGACATACGTTTCAATTCTTTTTGCCAAGTCTTCCCAAACCTTTTTTTTGCCCAAGTGACAACGCGTTGATTCTTTTTTAATTGGTTAAAATCAAATGTTTTTGGGACACCTAACTCACTAAAAATGCCCTCCAGATAGTTCCTTATTTCTAAGGCTTTGTCCGCCGCTTCTGCTAGGCTTTGGTTTAAGTTTTGTCCGTTTCGACCAAAGGCTCTGAAGGCTGCCATGTTCGTAGCACTTATATCAACATCCTTTAAGTCTGTCATGAAGTTATAGTCTCTAGCTGCTTGCGGCCAGCCCCGTAAGGCTCTTGCATTTGCTAAAAAGTTACCGACTTTGACTCTCGTTATTTCTTTTGTTGGATCGCTTGTAGCTTCTGGGGCAACTCCTAGTTGAGCCTGTGAAATTCCTTTTCCTTGTTCAAAAAATTGTATTAGGTTCCTCACTAAATTCTTACGAGGTACTTTTTTATCATCCGAAAGACTCTGAAAAAATTCTTTTAGGTTTGGGTTAACTGGGTCTGTTTCAGGCAACTCTTGTTGGAGTATGTTCTTTGGGAGTCTTTTACCTTTTTCTAAGACAGAAGTCTTATAAATTTTTGAACCTGGAGAAATAGATAAGTTAAATAACGACCTTAGCTGTTCGCTATCCTCAATAACTCTTATTGCTTCATCAATATTTTCTTTCGTAGGTGCGCTTTTTTTACCAGTTACTGGATCTTTTTTGGGAGAGATTAACTCTTTTATTTTTTTAACTTCCGCAGACGCCGTTTTTTGACTTACTATTCCTTCAAACTGGGCAGAGATACTTCCTGAAAAAGTGTAAAACCCAACGTCTAAGTACCTTCTCATTTTGCCTAACTTAGAATCATATACAAACTTACCTTTTTCTTCATTGCCCTGCATTATCTTAGTAGCAATATTCTTTTGGTCTTCTGCCATACGAGCAATTGCGATTACTGCGTCTTCTTCCTTGCCTTGGAATTTTGTATATAGTTTTGGATTTTCTTTCAGAGCATCAAGCGCGGCTTTTGCCCTCCTCGATGCAATAAAATCGTCGCTCTGTCCCATCTCCCTAATCGTCACGGGCTGTTCAAAGAAGTAAGCCGCCACGTTAAGGATGTGATTTGTCTCTGTGGCGTCCGTGCCTAGCACTTTCATAGTAGCCCTAAAACCTCTAGCTGCGATATTGGTTAAGTCCCGTAGCTCGTAGTGAACTTTTTTTCGTTCTCTGGAAAAGATTCTAAGTAGTTTAGCTGCAGACTTAGCCCCAGATAAATCCATAAGCCCTAGTTGTTCAGCCTCCCCTAACAACATAAGGCTTATTCTTCCTACTTCTGCTCCTGCCCTTTGCTCTTGGGTATCAAGTTTTACATCTATTAAATACTGGTATTGAGACATTGCCATAGTGTAAGCGTAGCTGTCTGTTTGCTTATCACTTTTTCTTTTTTCTATAAACTCTTTAAGTTTTATAATAGCTCCATCCACCGTCTCGTTGGAAGCTTTCTCTAAATCTACCTCACGGTCTTTAGAGTTAAATTGTTCGTCTGTGTCATCAATTTTAGGTATTTGAAAAACTTTACCGTACTTATTACTTTTGTCCGCGAAGTACTCTCCTCGGACTAACTCTTTTTCTAAGTCGGTACGAAGATTATCTATTGATATTAAGGCAAGGTCTAACTCATCAGGTACGGTATTGTTTGACTCTTGTATGTTAGTTTTTAAAGCCCTTAACAACTTTTCAAAACGCTCGTACTCGTTTATTTTTTTATTATATACCTTCTGTGCATAACCTCTTTCTATGAGCTCCGACACATCAAGATTTTTGTCGATAGGAATATCCACGTCGTCGGAGTCCCCTACACGATAATTAGTAATTCCATCTGCAAAAATCTGACCTATCTTAGAAAGTCCTGGAATCATGCTAGCGTATTGGGAAACAATATTTTGAATACTATCATTAGCCTCTTTGTAAGACTGAAAGAGAACTTGAGCATCCGACTGCTGAGCTTCTTTTTCGTTATACGTACTGCTTGTTGGGTCTGGTATAGAAAATCTACGTATTGCTTTACCTACAACCTCATTACCTTCACGATACGCTTTTCTTGCAACCTCTTCTGCTTCTTCTAAAGTTTCATACGAGTCTTTGACGTACTCGTTTCTTGGAGATCTCCACCACCTTGCTTTTACTTTATACCTTTTTTGTTTAGGCAACTCTGCATCGAGGGGGACGTCAAGCCCGGCCTCTCTTTGAAGTTTACGAATCTCTTCCTCCTCTGCACGGGTTAAAGGGATTTCCTCAGATTCAACCTCCACGTCCCTAACCATTTCAGAAGGGTCTCCAATCGTAACGTCGTTCTCATCAAATGCTACGTAGTTGTATGATGGATTTTGGACGACCCCCGGGGAAAGACTGCCTACTCTTGATCGGCTAGGGCCATCTACAAACTTAGTTCCTTTGATGCCTAGTTCGAGGAGAGCCATAGATACGGCTTTTTTTGATCCTCCTTCTAAACGCTCTAGCCTCTGTACAAGCATTTCTCCCGTAACACCCCCCTTTTTCATGACCTTACTTATATATTTTGCTTCTCCACGGAGAAACCTCTGCTTGGGGTCAAGCCTGATTCCGATTTCTGAAGCTATAGATTCACTTGAGGTCGAAGCGCCCAGCCTAACGATCAATGCAATTGACTCCAGTACCTCCGTGACACCTCTCGGGGAGCGCATGATTTCTGTGGACGCTACCTCTAATAGTTCCGCATCCGCATTGAAGCGACCGATTCTGCTTTTGGCAACCTCACGTATTGATGCCGTGATGTCTATAGAGTCTATGACCTCTCTCATCCTTTGTACTGCCTCCTCACCCTCCGCTTGCTTTTTAAGGTCGAGCGTATCCATGGCTACGAGATTATTATATATTACACTCACAACATCTTGGAGAGTGTTACGGACTAGATATTCAGGGGCAGGGTCACTTCCTTTTGCTCCTGCGGCCATATCCCTAACGCTAGGGTTTGTAGATTTTGCAAGTTTTTCTTGTATCTCAGGTTGCCCCGTTATACGGGTGTCCCACTTCAACAACTCGTTGTCCTCTATGTTGATCGTTGTGCTATACTCGTATACTCGCTGTGGAGCAGTTAGCTCTTCAATCTGCCTTTTTAACTTGTCCCAGAGATAAGCATCTTGGAAGTCATACTGAGGGTCTGCAAGAATGCCGTCGGACCCTAATTTGAGATTTAAATCCTCAAATCCTGTTCTTAAATCCCGACGTAATTGTTTAAAATTTGTTTGTCCACGAAGGGAGTCCATGTCCGGAATTTCCACAAAACTTCTGATTATTGGCCCTAAAATCTCCCTGAAGGCAGAGGTAATACGAGTATCTTCCATTGTTCGTCCATCTGATTCCGCCAGTATATTTTTGAAGATTTTATCTACGTCCTCCCGTACCGTCTTCGGGTTCTTAGGGATGGGGTCTTCGTCCGCAAACTTATCAATGTAGTAGTTTCTTGTCTTGCGATTAGTCCAGAAGTACGCCCCCCAGCCGTAAGCTTGAGCACCTTCCCCCGTCCCCATGAAAGAGAAATCAAACTTATCAAATACAGCTTTACTGATATGTCCTGAAGGTATTGAGAATCTTGTGGGGAATCCTACCCCTTGATCTGTAACTATTCTTATAGAATTGAGGTCTATCTTCTCATCAGGAGTAATAGCAACTTCTTCTATCTCTTCGATAGGGAACTCGGTAGTTACTTTACCAGAAACACGTATCGGTCTTTTAGCTTTATCTACAAATCTTTTTGTAGAGAGTCCGTCTATTGTCATCTGCCGTACAAACCTAGCAATATCATTGTCTGTCCACTCTCTTTGAGTTTGGAAGATGGTAAATATTTCTCTAAGTCCTTGCGCGAGTCTTTCCCAAAGTTTTCTTTCCTCTACACCAAAGTTTTTCTCTTCTGCTTTACGGGCGAGAAACTCTTCTACAACTACAAGCTTTTCCCAAGTTGGTAGGTCAATATACGCCCTATTTCCATAGTATAGTTTGGATATTACATTAAGTTCTGATGTGTCAGTTTTCTCAATTGAGTCTTTTAATCTTAAAAATTTAATGAACGCTTCAGGATTGAGACTTAACATTTTAGCAAAGCCTTTGTGAGCTAACTCGTGCATTAAAACTTTTTCGGCTCTCTCATACGTCAAGTTAGAGTTTATATAAATTTTCCCCCCTTGGTGATACCCCTCAAGCTCTACGCCCAAGTCCCGAACTACAATATTAAGATTAGGGTAGGCAAAGCCGATCCTTTTAGCTAATTTTCTTACTTCTACTGCTACAGCCTTACGATGTAAACTATCTTTTGGAGGTATTGGATCACCAATACTAGCTCTTGAAGATCTAACTATAATATTAAATGTTTCTGAGTCGCTCTCACTGAACACTTCTTCTTCTGTGAGGCCTCTTATGCCTTGTGCTCTAGCTTCTTTACTTGACTCAAAACTTGAGTAAAGATCTATTTCTTTTTTTCTCTCTTCAGAAAGTTGACTCTCTGCTTTAATTATTCTCTGGTTAAGGAACTCATACATCGCAACAAGGGTAGCATCTCCCCTATTAGCTTTTTCTTCGTCAAGCATATTGAAGAAGTCAAAATCCAAACGGTCTTCGTACTCCACTAAAAGACCCCCCAGTAGGTCTTCCCCAGCAGGGATCATTAAGTTAACATTCTTTTTAATCCTTTCATGAACATTATCCAGTTCTTGTTTCGCGGCTTTAAACTCTGCCAGATCTGCTTCTATTGTACTTTTAAAAAGCCTTGCCCTAAGTTCATTAATGCTTTGGGTAAATTCTGTAAATTCAGGTTCTCCAAACTTACTGGATTTTAAATCTTCTTCTACTGGGTATACTAGATCATTTATTGTGACATCTACCGATTCCTGAAGCAAAGATGAATCAATTTTCTTAGGCTTGGAATCTTTGGGGAGAAGCTCAATACTACGATTAAGTTCGGTTATCTGTTGCTCAAGCTCCCTCTTGATTTCCTTTAAAACTTCCTCTTCTTTTCTTTGCCTATTCTCTTTGACGGCGCGCTGTGGGTCACTAAAGTACTTTCCTTTTTCTTCATACTTAGAAACATCTCCCGCTTTGCTAAGTGTAACTATTTTTACAGACCAGTCATCGTAAAGACTTGATATTTCGTCGTAAAGTGTTCGTTTGAATCCGCCCTCCGATTCCCCAGAGTCACCAACATCAAGCCCAAAACCATAATCTCGATCCATTTGCGATTCTTCGGATTGCGTCCTACTCGTGTTTTCATCTTCAGCTACGGATACTTGATAAGGTGTTTTTTCGAGTGACGGCTCGGTTCGTTGTATATCTTCCGTCTTTTGTTTTATTATATCCCCACCAGAGGTGATGTCCCCTCCGGTTTTTATTTGCGGATCTTTAAAAACACTTCTGTGCTCGGCAAAGTCTGAAGTTGAACTTTGAGAAGTTAAAATAACACTGTCGTTCGGCTTATTGGTCTTGCGATCATAAGGCCCAATAGCTAATCCTAAAACCTCAAAGTTTTCTATTTTTATAGGACCGTCGTTGCCATTAAAGATAAGCTCCGTACTATTGTCGAGCGTGCTAGGGCTTTCTTTGGCTGCTTTTGCAAGGTCGTTTGTGCCCACGCTCTCATTAAGGTTGGGGTACCTAGCTTGTTTTTTCCCCGCCCTAAAACCTAAATTAATAGTACCTCGCTCGGCATTTAATGATATATAAAAAGTTGTAGGCTCCCCATTATAATCTGCGTTAATTACTAAATAAGGTTTTCGGGCGACCTTCCTATTTTGTCCTACCGACTTAGGAAAACCAGGGTCATTTATGATACTTACCGCTTTGCTTAAACTTTTTGCCTCGCTGAAACGATTGCCCCCTACTACATTTTTTCTATTCCCAACTAGCCTTTTTAAGATATTAGAGAAAAAGTTTGAAAAATCTTTTGCGCTTTCAGGCATTGTCTCTAAGGAATCTATTTCAGAATCTAAATTTATCTCCTCCCAACCGTCCTTACTTTTCGCCCAAAGTCTTTTACCGTTTGGGTCATAATAAAAATTAACGTCTCCCCTAGTCTGAATCCAAATTTCTTCTTCAACAGGCTTACCCTCCCTGTCTTTTCTAGGGGTCATAATATCTTTAAGGTCTGCGGGGGCATCCTCTAAATCTTTTGGAGCTTTTCCTTTTTTTGGAGTAACTCTCCTATAAGCCTCCCCGTCAAATGTTGCGGTAAAAGTTAGAGGACTGCCTACTGCGCCTGCGAGATTTTTTGCGTCTTTAACTGTTTCGTTTTCAGAATATTTTAAGGTTGGAGCTTCTTTTGTTGGAGCTTCTTTTGTTGGAGCTTCTTCTGTTGGAGGTGTCTTTTTGGTTGCACCTACAGGTTTGGGTATGCGGTTCGCACTAGCCTCAACCTCTTCATTAAGAACTTTTGTAGATTGAAGTACAGCTTGGTAATTTAATGGCTTGCCATCTTTTCTACTCAAATCTTGGGAAAACTCAGAAACCAAGTTTTCGTAAATCGGAACATTGCCTTTGACTTTTATTAAGTCCTTTAATATTTCTGTGAAAGAGAAGGGCTTGCCTTTATCTATAGCTTCCCTAATCCTCTGTCTTGCCTCATCGAGTGTTTCCTGAGTCTGTGTAGAGCCCTCAATTACTTGAGTCTGTTTATCAAGTTTAAGTTCACTTGGGTCAATCTCTACTTCTGTAGCCCTAGTATTCCTAGTGTCTAAGAGGTCTTGCACAACTACTCCCTCTGTCGCCCCCGTGAAGTCAATTGGGACTCTCCCCCCGAAGATATTCACTCCTTGAAATTGACTGTATGGGGCATCAGATTTTTGCTGATTAAATTTTTCGAGAGCTGCAGAAACAGTGTTCGACCCATCAATTTTTGCGTTCATCCCGCCTGCAAATCCTTTAGACACTTGAAGTTTAGAACTTGGGTCAGAAGATTGCATAGCTGCTTTAAAAGCGTCGTCGGCTTCAGCTAATACTTCTGCAAAATTTGGGTTCACAAATTCAGACATGTCCTCAACTTTTTTGTCTAAAGTCCGTGTAGCCAAGTATCTTTGGTTCTCGTACTCTTTTCTACCCTCTTCAAGGGTTGCGTCTTCTGGAAATTTGAGTACTCCATTTTGTAAGCTTGGGCGGACAGCTCCTTGACTAGCTGAAAAATCTTTGAACTCTTGGTCCATCTTAGATATGGTAGAAACTAAATATTCTACATCCCCTTCAAGATTTTTAAAGTCTCTATACTCTGCGGCAGAAGCTCCTGAGCCAAATACAGTTCCCCCAAAACCTCCGACTATAAAAGAGTCAACAAGAGTAGAAGTTATTTGGGCTCCACTAAACTTCGCAGTAGGGTCAGCAAATTTGATTGCCGCCATATTAATTGCCTCTTGTAAAGATTCGGTAGAACCTTCCAATAGAGCACCTAGTCCTATATTTCTTCCTACGTTTCCTTTTTTACTTATCTCTTTTAGAGTGTTACTTAACTTACTTTTTACGGTGTTAGGTAACTCTTCAGAACCTTTAAGCACAAACCCTTTTGCAAGTTTTTTTGCTTGGTCGGCATTCTCTCCAAATAGTTTATTTAAAACAATATTATCAAGCCTAGTATCTAACCAAGCATTAATCCCCCCAGCTGCCATCGCTGTAAGTACTCCTTGGGCATCATCTGCTTCTCGGTTAACTAAATCTAAATAGACTTCTCCTGAGTTTTGTATATAGGATTGACCAAACAAAGCAGCTTTACCTGCCCTAAGCATAGTTGCTCTTGTGGCTACCGTACCTAACTGTTTTAGAATTATATCCTCATCAAGCCCTGACTTTCCTGCCATTTTAGCAATACGTTTAAGACTTTGGTTAAGTCCCTTACCACGCAAAGCTTTCTCGGAACTTTTTAAAAATGCTTTACGGGTAGCTTCGTCGCGTATCAATTCTGCAACTTGATTTTTTACGTATTTCTTAACACCTTCTTTACCTACAAGTCCAGTAAAGAAACCCCCAGCTGTACCTGCCCCTGGGGCTATTGTGGAACCTACTAGAGCTCCTGCGGAAGCCGTGGCAATAGCTTCGGTAACCATTTGACCAGCTTCACCGACTAAAGACCCGAGGTATCCGGGCAAATCTCCAAAACCTTGTATGTCTGAGACCGAAGATACAAAAGCAGACTCCTCTCCCGCACGCTCCATATTCTTTTTTGCGGATTCAAGTAGTGCGTTTTCTGCTCTGTCTAATAGAGAGTCTTTCCCCATCATTTCTGCAAAAGGCCTTATGCCTAAAGCTAAACCACCCTTTAAAGTCCCTTTTGTTCCTTCGAAGGCAGATCCGAATTGGGTAGACGCGGACTCAAAAAACCCTTGAGTTCTTGTTTCGCGTTCTGCGTCATAGAGTTCTCGTATGTTTTCAGAAACGTCCCTGCCTGCCTGTCTTTGTTGTTCTCCTAACTCAAAAGCAATTTCTTGGTCACTCCTTATCTCAGGAGTTCCTCGGAGTGTAGCGAGTTGTCTTCTTACGGCAATAGGATCATAGCTCATGGTCTAATTAGTAACGCCTAGGGCTCTCTTTAGCAACTCTATATCTTTTTTCGCTTCTAAAATTCTTCTCTGAACTGCACCTCCCTCAGACCTAAAAAAGTCTAAGTTTAAAGTAGTATCTCCTGCACCTCTCGATACCGCTCCTACAACGCCTAGTGCATCCTTCACTCCAATAGCTGGCAGGTTTTCTCGGTCAATACCTTCTGCTGCAAACCTACCTGCCTCAGACACTGTTGGTAAAAAGTCAAAAACGTCACCTAACGCTTCAGCACTTGCACTTCCAGCCCTTTGAAACACATTCTGTTCTCGCTCATCTAGGCCCCTCTGCTCTGCGCCAAAAGACGCAGCTTGGGCAACGAGAGCTTCACGCTCTTTTTGTAAAGACACCAGTTCAGCATCTTCTGCTTTGATAGCTGCTTTCCTTGCACTGGTTTCTTTTTGGATTTCAGTTTGAGGCACCTCCTCAACGTCCACCTTAGCGTCTTTCTTGATATCCCTCTTAGCGGCGCGGGGGTCTTCAAAACCTGCTCTTAGGTAGTTACTATAAGCTGCGTCCCACTCTTTCCCTGTGCTCTCTAAAAGACTTATGTTTTCTGGGGAATTGTCTTCCCCCGAACGCACGGCTGCGGATATGGCGTTATACAACCCCTCCAGATCAACCAATCTTTGCACAAGCCCCTCTCGTTGCTCCCCTTTAAAGAGATTAAGGGAGTTCTTATCTTTAATCATCTGACTTCGCAAGTCCGCCTTCTGTTCAATGAGTTGAGTTTTAAGCTTACTATCCTCTGCATTAACCATAGGTATATCCTCTTTGCTTGCGTTGTTAATGCGAGCATTAACCTCTTTCAACTGCTTATCAATTTCTCTGAGTGTGTGGAAGTAGATCTGCCCTCTAGCAATGCCTTGCTTCTGTTGGAGGTCTAAGGAGTCCCGCATAGCAATGTCAGCTATATTATTGTTCAGTATCGCTAAGTCTTCAGGGTTTACGCTCTCGTCATTCAAAATCTGTAAAGAATCAGCAGGCAAGTCTTTGAGTCTGATACTTTGTAAATTCTTAAATATCTCATTTTTGTAAGTTGTTAACTGTTGTAAGTTGTTAACAAACTTGGCGTTTGCTTGGGCTTCCGTTTGCCTGTTAGCCCTAGCATTCTGATTAGTAAATCTTTCTGCAAGCCCCATCATAACTTCGAGGGGAACCTGTCCAGTGTTAGGGTCGAGTTTTCCCAACTTGATTACCTCCTCTTTCTGCTCGGGTTTCAACTGCCCAAAAATATTATTGAACTCGGCGGTCTGATCTGCTCTTTTTTCATCTGCGTCAAAAGCCCTTTGCTCGTTGAGTACCTTTTCGTTATAGGCTCTTTGATTTTTAGTTGCCTCCTGACTAGCCTGTTGCCGCATCTGGAACATCGATTCTTGTAACTGTTGCTCTATTGCCGCTTGCTGTTGCATCCGGTTTATGGCGGCAGCTTCCTTTCTGTCCTGTAAAATCTTGTCTACCTCAACCTTAAACAAGTTTTGCATTGGAGAAAAGCTCTCTTTTTTTAGAGCTTTGTAAGGATCAATAAAAATATTTTGTGGGATGCTCATGGTTATATTGAATTTTATTTCGAGGAAGGAAGGTTAGCGGCTGACCCTATACCCCATGTTAATACCCTGGTGCGTATTTGGGGTTAGATGTTGGAGCTACAGGTATCCCGGAAGTTCCAAAAGCTCCTTGATAACCACCTCCTGCTGCAGGAGAGGAGGCGTCTTGTTCTCTCATAGATTGTAATGCAAGATAATCACCGTAGGTGTCGCTTGCCCCACTAAGAGCATTCCCGAAAGCAGTACCAAGACCTCCAACCTCTGCGGGAGCAGTTGTAGAAGGTAGAGAAACCCCCATCCCTATGCTTGCAGGGGCGGAAAGAGCAGTAATTAGCGAGGCAATATCTTTTTGACCCCCTACTTGAGTCTTAAATGTTTCCGTTTCTGGGAACTGTTCATATTGAAACAAGTTGCTTGCTTGGGCAAAGGGTAAATTTAAACTCCGATTTTGCTCTAGCCTAGATAGCTCTTGTAAACCCCTTCGGCCCTCTGCGTTCTGAAAACCTGCATTAGCAGCCGCCATAGTTTGATTACCCCTAGCGTTCATAAAAATACGAGCAAGATTAGAAGCGTCCGCAGTACTTGTTCCCCCTCCGAAACCTTGATTAGCCCTTGCCATAGCTACCCTAGCTAGAGCATCTTCTTCTGCAGCGTTAGTAGCAATCTCCATCGCTTGGACTTGCCTAGCTCTTGCAAGCTCTGTCGGGGCGTACTCTTCTTGCCTCCGTTGCGCCTCAACCCCTTGTAGTATATCGTTAATACGTCCAGTTGAAGCTTCCGTTGAACCTCTTAAAATATCTTGAATACTTTTACCCCTTGCAATAGAGGTCATAGAGCTAGGCAAAATGCCTTGCATCTTAGCTCCTTGAGCTCTTGCATCTTCAACAAATCGTTGTGCATTATCGTACTTCTGTTTCTCAAAAGCCGTTCTTTCTCGATCAAGTTGCGCCTGCCTCTCTCCTTGTTTTTTAGAAGCTTTTGCGCCGAAAATCCCAGATATTGTATCCCCTAACATCTTGCCCCCCGTAGAAATAAGAGCAGCCGTAGTGGTTGGCTCTATGTATAGAAAAGGGCCGCGTAACAGATAATTAAAAAGTTTAAATAATAGCGGGTTATGTATCATAATATCAATATACGTTTTTTATATAAACCGTCAAGTTACTTAACACCTATTAATTACGGATAATCTAGTAGGTTTACGGTTTGTCGTTCGATCTTGTTCAGTTTTTCCATGACTTTATCA
>CERP01004474.1_pt1 | contig 15344 bp, 23 predicted proteins | sample 530801 | NCBI WGS metagenome assembly CERP01 (sample SAMEA2620991, study PRJEB7988) | marine metagenome | biome: marine biome (ENVO:00000447); feature: surface water layer (ENVO:00002042); material: "saline water (ENVO:00002010), including plankton (ENVO:xxxxxxxx)" | depth 5 m | reverse complement strand
TGTTTGTCTATCATATATTCAATAAAGTGATAGACAAATAAAACCGAAGAGAGATGAGTAAATTAGAACAATTTTTAGAAAAAGAATTAAACGGATTAGCACTAAAGAAAGCTGACTGGGGACATTTAACTATTGAAGATGATAGTAGGGAAAGAACTCTATTAGAAGTACAAGGGTTAGTTAAAATCCTTTAAAACCAAATAGAGATGAAAACACTAGTAACAGTATTACTTATTGCAGTATACATAATAGGAGGTTTATTAATAGTATACCAAGTAAACAAAGAAGACAATGAGTAATTGCACTTGTAAACCGCTTGTACCTACAATTATAGAGTTATGCACTAGAGATAGAAATAATTATGGTATAGAGTCTGATTAACTACACAGACTTTTTACGATGTTAGTTTTATAATAACAATACTAAATAAAATTTAATTGAGACAACTAAAAATTACCCAACAGATAACTGTTAGGGAAAGTAAATCTATTACGTCGTACTTTAACGACATAAGCAAGCTTGAACTTATAGATGCTTCTGAAGAATCAGATCTTGCAGTACGCATACAACAAGGCGATAGAGTGGCTCTTGAAAGACTAGTAAACGGCAATCTACGTTTTGTAGTATCGGTTGCAAAGCAATATCAAAATAAAGGTATGCTTTTAGAGGACTTAATCAGTGAAGGTAACGCAGGTCTTATAAAGGCAGCAGAAAAGTTTGATCACACAAAAGGCTTTAAGTTTATATCTTACGCTGTTTGGTGGATAAGACAATCAATAATGGCTGCTTTAACAGATACCGCTAAATCTATACGCGTTCCTTCAAACCAAATACAGCTTCAAAGAAAAATAAGTAGTGCTGTTTTAAAGTTTATGCAAGAAAATGAACGTATGCCAACAAGCGAAGAAGTAGCAAAACAAATTGATGAGCCTGAACATAAAGTTTCTTTTCTTTTAAGTAATAATTTTTCAGGTCAAAGTGGTGATGCGATGCTATCTGAAGATACTAAAAGCACTTTATTCGATCTAATGCCTTCTAACGATAAAACTGATAATAACTTAATAATAGAGTCTCTATCAAAAGATATTGAAGAGGTACTAAACAAACTTGAATATAGAGAATCTTATATTATAAGACATCTTTTTGGTATCGGCATAGACAGACCACACTCTAAGTTAGAGATATCTGAAGATTTAGATATAAGCTTTGAGCGTATAAGACAAATTAAAGAAAAAGCTTTAAGGCGTATAAAAGCAAATGGTTGGAATAAAATACTATTAGACTATGTATAATAATGTGTTAACTCAAAACAGAAAGCTAAAAAAAACCAGCCAAATAGCTGGTAAAAGAGTTATTAATTTTGGTATACCGGCTTACAAGTCTGAAACAGGTAAAGTAACATGTCCTTTCGCAGATAAGTGTATTAAGTATTGTTACGCTCGTAAAGGTAGTTTTAGATGGCCTAGCACCGTGAATGCTTATGAACGTAGATACCGTATAGCCCAAAGTCCAGATTTTGAAACTATAATCAATGCAGCGTTGGTTCTTCAAAACCCGCATTATGTTCGAGTACACGATTCAGGTGATTACTTCAGTAAAAAGTATATGGATCGTTGGTTCAGTATTATGCGTGAAAACCCTAATATAAAGTTTTACTCTTACACTAATAATGTGTTAATGATGAAGCATTACGAAGGTGAAATGCCTGATAACTTTGATTATATACTAAGTACAGACGGTAAGCAGCGTTACCATGTAGATAAGCACACAGACAGGCATGCTGTTATATTCAAAACACTTGAAAAGTTAGAGCAAGCAGGTTACGTAAACGCATCTGAAAACGATCTAATTGCCACAAGATGGTACAATAGTAATAATAAAATTGGCCTTATAAAACATTAAATATCTATGACTAAAAAAGAAATGCAAGAACTTGCTGAGTTAATCGTTAAACTAATGTTTGAGCAAATCGATGCTCAATCAAAACAGAACGATAGCCTGCTAAAAGATATCATTGACAAAGATGATATTATAAAAGAAATAGAGCGTTTACAACACCTTGTGCTTGATTGTGAAAAAACAGAAAAGTACGAAGAGGCTATCCAGTATATGGATAAGATAACAGCACTAGAAGAATTACTAAAATCTAAATTATGATAAAGGTTTATTTAAAGAAAAAACGTCATCTTAGATTCGTACATAGCCGCTTATATGATCTAAAATATGAGATGCTTAATATGTCATTGAAAATGACCTCTGTGGATGATTCGGTGGATTTATATCAAAAATTCGATAGTATCAGGCTTAAAGCAGAGTTGTTTAAAAAGTATCAAAGAAGATTAAATTTGTTACGCTTTTAAAAGTGTGACAATAGGGTGTTAATAGTATCTAGTAGGGGGCTAATGTCACAGTTGAGAACTGACAGACTTAATAGAATGAAGATTGTGTATCGTAAAGACCCACACTCTGATAAACCAACAGAAATATTTTGGTGGGGTAATTTTTATGAGTATGGTACACATCAATGCTTCGACTTATTTAGAAGTAAAGCTAAGATTACAACTTATAAGTCTTTAAAATGGCACAGCATCGTACTACGTTATCTTAATCAAGATATTTCAGAAGATAAGTTTAAAGACGTACTACTATATATTTCAGATCCTTTAAATGATTTCATTACTTTTGAAGTAAGCGAGCTTATTATAAATACTTTGATTAACGATTTAAAGTCTCACGATTTTAGAATCGTACCAAAAAACAAAGCAAGGAAAATTATATTTAATGACGGTGTACCTTTAAGCATAAATGAAAAGCTAAAAATTGTAGGTAAACTAATCGGTAGAGGTAAAAGATTTACTGAAGAAGATATTTACGAGTCAATGCTATACATGCATGCTAACGGTGATAAAATTACGGTAAGAAAAATAGCTCGCATGCTTGGTTGCTCTGATCGAACTATACATCGTAATATGAGTAATCAACTTAAAAGCGAAAGAGATTTACTTAATGCGTCATTATGAAAAAATACAACTCACGAACCTATGCCACCTATAAAGATAGTATAAAGGTAGCAAGAGCAAGAATAAAAAAAGAAAACTTAAAAACTTTATCAAGAGATGAAGTAATCACAATGTATCTACCACTCGTTGAAAATATAGCCAGAAAGTTCTCTACCACAACACAAGCCAGTGGTATAATGAGTCTAAATGACATTATACAAGAAGGTTCTATAGGCTTAATAGCGTCTTATGATAACATCAAGTGGGATAAAATACAAGAAAGTTCAGATCCTGAAAGAACAATAAGATCTTTTTTCTCTAAAAGAATAAAAGGTGCAATACGTAGAGCTATTGATAAGAACAGAGGAGACATACGTATACCTGAACATAAGTTAAATGAAATAAGAAAGAATAACGGTAAAGACAAAAAGCTAATGCAAATGTTCTTTAACAGTATTTTCTTGTCAATAGACGAAAAAATAGAAGACGGAGAAGAAGATTATGCTAATAAAGTTATTGATGAATCTAAACCTTATATTATACATAAGGTAAACAACTATATAATGGATCTTATGTCTAGATTTTTAGACGAAAGAGAATACGAGGTTATAAGGTTATCTTACGGTTTAGACTGTGACAAGCATTCTGCTAAACAAATAGCTGAGATCGTTGGTATAAACGTTAATACAGCGCACGTACGCGTGTCTCAGATCAAACGTAGCGCACTGGAAAAATTAATGGAGCGCATAGATAAAAATGTGTTATTAGAGTTCATGTAATACAAAAAAATTATGAAATTAGAAGTTTTAAGATTTAGTAGTGAAAAAGACAGTACAAATGGATTACTATTCGATGTCACAAACGGGCGTAAATTCTTATGTTACACCCTTGAGGACGAGTATAGAAAAGAAAAAGTTTATGGTGAAACTAGAGTTCCTGCAGGAGAATATAGGATTACTCTCCGGACGGTTGGAGGATTTCACGGTAGATATTTAAAAAAGTATGGAAAGATGCATAAAGGGATGTTGTGGGTACGCGATGTACCTAACTTTGAGTATATCCTTATTCATACTGGTAACACTGATGAGCATACTGCTGGGTGTTTACTTCTTGGTAATAGTCAACAAGCGAATTTTGGTTCTAGTAATGGGTTCGTTGGTTCATCTGTTGATGCGTATAAAAGAGTATATCCTGCAATTGCTAAAGCATTAGATGAGGGAGAAGACGTTAGCATAAAGTATACAGATTTTGACCTATGATGTTAATAACCAATAAATTAGAATTTTTTTTCTTCGAATTATTTTCGTAAATTTATATATAATAACAGTTTAATCAAAACCCATGAAGATGACTCTACATGAGAAGCTGTCTGCGATACAGCGGGACTTTAAGTCCAAAAAAAGCCGTTACAATAGTTTCGGTAAGTATAACTACAGAAGTGCTGAAGATATTCTTGAAGCGCTTAAACCAGTTAATTTAGAGTGGGGCGTACACTTCACAATAACAGAAGAGTTTGTAGCAGGTCAAGTACCTGTTATAGTATCGACTGCAAGTGTATCCGATGGTAAAGACACTATATCAGCCACAGCGGTAGTTGGTGTTGATTTACTACAAAAAGGTATGCAAACACCTCAAGCTTTTGGTTCTGCAAGCTCTTATGGTAAAAAATATGCTTTAGGTAATTTATTACTTATTGATGACACTGCCGACTCAGACGCTGTTAACACACATGATAAATCTAAACCTGAATTATCTGGTGATGCTCTTGATAAAGCTAAAGCATACATTACCAACGGTGGTAGCTTAGCCACTATAAAGACAAAGTATAAAGTATCAGCATCATTAGAAAAAGAGCTAAAAACTTTATAACATGGAAAAGCAAAAAGTGATTGAAAAGCTACGTGAAGACGAGCATTATTACGGTGATTTTGGTAAACAGTTTTTAAGTAACTCTGATATAGGTATTTTACTTTCAGATCCACTTTTATACAACAAGCCAAAGAAAAAGACGGTTCCAATGCTTATTGGTGGCTATTTTCACACACTTGTTTTAGAACCAGAAAAATTAAAATCATTTAAAGTCGTAGAATCTAGTACTCGCAACACTAAAGTCTATAAAGAGATCAGCGATGGTGAACTTTGTATGCTACAAAAAGAAGCAGACATGTGTGAGCTAATGTCAGGTGTCTTATTAGAAAACGACGTTTGTAGGGAAATGATTAAGGGTAACGGTAACTCCAATATAGAGTATGAAGTTCCAGGATTAACGGAGCTTGGGGGATATACTTGGAAAGGAAAAGCTGATATTCTTAATCATGACCTACAATTAATTATAGATATAAAAACTACTTCTGACCTCAATAAGTTTAGAAAATCTTCTTATACCTATAATTATGACTCTCAGGCTTATATTTATAGAAAAATGTTTGGCTATGACATGGTGTTTATAGCTATAGACAAGAACACTAAACACATAGGCGTGTACGACTGTTCTGATAACTTTTTAATTAGTGGTAATGACAAAGTTACAAGAGCAATCGAAACTTACGAGTTGTTCTATAAGGATGACTCTTTTGATCCAAAACAGTATTTTATTAACGAAACACTTTAGCCATGGCAGGTATTGTAAAAATGTCAATAGATTTGACAAAAATCCCTAAAGAAAAAATTATTCAGGGTAAAAAAGGTCAGTACATCAACATTGTAGTCAATGTAAATAATGATGTTGACCAATTTGGTAATCAAGCATCAGTAGTAGTAGATCAAACAAAAGAAGAGAGAGATGCTAAAACGCCTAAAACTTATTTAGGTAACGGTAAAATAGTTTGGTCAGATGGTCAGTTTGCTGATCCCGCACCAAGAGATAATGCTCCTGCACAAGCATTTAAACCTAAACAAGTTACAGACGATCTACCGTTTTAACTAATGCAAGTAAACATAACCGAGATTAATGGTTTTGAAATAGATAATTTCAACCGTTATAATCTTGAGACTGGTAAGACACAGGGGGTTTGTCCCTTGTGCTCTACCGATCGCAAGAAAGAAAATCAAAAGAAAGCTTGTGCTTCTTACGATTGGGAAAGAGGTCTTGGTACTTGCCACAACTGCGATGAAACATTCCAACTACACACTTTTAAAAGAAAAGGTTCAGCAATAAAAGTCTTTGTAAGACCTAATGCTGAGGTTATTTCTCCTGTAAGTGAAAAAGTTGAGACCTGGTTTAGCAAAAGAGGTATAAGTTCTAAGACTCTGATTGACTTAAAAGTTACTTCAGGCGAGGAGTTTATGCCTCAAACTGGTAAAACAGAAAGCGTAGTAAAGTTTAATTACTTTGTAGCTAACGAATTGGTAAATATAAAATACCGTGATGGCCGCAAAAACTTTAAGCTTTATAAAGGCGCTGAAAAAGTCTTTTATAACCTAGATAATATCGCTAATTATAACTCATGCGTTATAGTTGAAGGTGAAATGGATGTTTTAAGTCTGCATGAAGCAGGTATTAAAAACGTTGTATCAGTACCTAACGGTGCAACACTTGGTAATAACAACCTTGATTACCTAGACAACTGTGTAGACTATTTCATTGATATGGAAAAAATAGTTATTGCAGTTGATAACGATGAAGCAGGTCAAGCCCTACAATCAGAATTAATAAGACGTTTAGGTGCTGAAGTTTGTTATATAGCGGATTTTAGCCCATTAAACGATGCAAACGAGTATCTCACAAAGAACAGTAAAGAAGAATTAGCAGAGATAATAGCTAAAGCAAAACCAGTGCCTCTTGAAAACGTTACTACGTTTAGAGATATTGAAGATGACGTTATTGATTTTGTAGAAAACGGATTTAAACCTGGTTATCAAATTGGTTTAGAAAACTTTGATGAGATATTTAGTACATACACAGGTCAGTTTATAACCGTAACTGGTATACCTTCAAGTGGTAAATCAGATTGGGTTGATATGATGTGTATTGGTTACAACCTTAACTACGATTGGAGAACAGCTTACGCTTCACCTGAAAACACGCCTACGTACTTACACGCGCATAAACTTGTAAGAAAACTATGGGGTGGTATGCCTTCAAAACAAGATGTAGGTACAGAGCGATGGCAAAGTATAACCGAACATGTAAATGATAATTTCTTTTTCATAGACATGGATAGATATAGCTTAGACGCTGTATTAAAGAAAGGTGCTGAGCTAGTTAAACGTAAAGGTATCAAGTGTCTAGTTATAGACCCTTACAACAAGGTTAGAGATCTTGCTGGTAATCAAAGTGATGTAAACATGTACACCATGGAATATCTTACTAAAATAGAGATGTTTGCTAAAAAATACGATGTACTTGTTATTATTGTAGCTCACCCAACTAAAATGTACAAGAACGATAAAGGTGTTATTGAAGAACCTACTATGTACAACATAAAAGGTGGCGGTGAGTGGTACGACGCTTCTTATCACGGTTTACTTGTTCATAGAGATTACGAGCAAAAAACAGTTAAGGTTAAAGTGTTGAAAGTTAAGTTTCAAAATTTAGGGGATAACGGTGCTGAGGCTCATTTTAAATGGGATACAAACTCAGGTTTGTACCAACCAATACCTGATATAAATGAAACAAAATTACCGTGGGAACAAAGTTGATATGGGAGAGTATAATTTTAATAAAAAAGAGTACGAAGCTAGGCTATGGTGTAACAGAAACAATATATGGATGTCACCATTTGCTAAAGACAGTAGAAGCTGGTATATAGACGTTATGATAAACAACGAGGTTAAAAGATCACCTGTTGCTTATGGTAAAGTTGAAATATGGAAAAAATGCTTTGAGTTTTACATGTACTATTATAACAAGTTTAATAAATGAAAAAAGAATTTACAACAGCAAACGAAGCGTTTGAGTATTATTTAAATTATATAAGACAAAAAGGGTTTCCTGCAGATAACGGAACTAAAAAACTGCAAAATGTGTCCTTTGACATTAAATTTCCATTGCTTAATAAGATAAGCGTTGTTGAACGTAATTGGAGTAAAGAGTACGCAGAAGCAGAATGGCAGTGGTATTTAAGCGGTGATCGTAAAACAAGTAAACTTGGTGAGATATACGGTAAAGTACCAAAAATATGGACACAGATGGAAAACAGTGCTGGCGAAGTTAATTCTAACTATGGCTGGCAATGGAAACGTGGTGATCAAATAGACTATGTGGTTAGTGAGCTGCGCAAAAATCCAAGCAGTAGAAAAGCAGCTATAAGTATTTACGATGGTAAAGAATGGCCTCATTACCGCAAAGACACGCCTTGTACCTTTGCTATACACTTCGCTATAAACTCTGGGCATCTAAATATGACTGTTATGATGCGTTCTAATGATCTCTGGTTTGGCTTCTGCAACGATCAGTATTGTTTCTCAAAGCTGCAGCAGTTAATTGCAGAGAGATTAAATGTTCCGATTGGTAATTACCATCACTTTGTTTGTGATTTACACTTATACGAAAAACACTTATAATTAATGTATTATATTTATCATATTCCTGGTAAAAAGATTGGCGTCGCACGTAATCTTAAGTACAGAGTAACCCTAATGCAGGGTTATAAGCCTGATGAGTATGAAGTTCTTGATCAAAGTGAGGATATAAATTACATATCCTACAAAGAGATAGAACTTCAAAAGTCTTATGGCTACGATGTAGACGTTACGCTTTATAAAGACTTATTTAAAAACAAAAAATCTAAAGCTATGACAATAACTTTCAGTAGTCAGACAACTACTTTTCCCTACAAAAAGGCAGAGTTAAGCCAAAAACTAAAAACACACATAGGCCACAAGTGGACAACAGATAACGGTGTGTTTGAAATAACAGAAGATAATATAGAGTGGATAGCTAAAAAAGCCCAACGCTCTATGTTTAATGAGAATAAAAGCTATATTTATAATAAAGCTTTTGCTGAGTATATTAATAATCAAAGTAAAGACACTTCTAAAGTTTTTAATGATATCCGCGAATGGGCTAAAAATAGAGGTCTATATGAAAAAGGCGATGTTAAGACGCAGTACGTTAAGTTAATGGAAGAAGCCGGAGAACTAGCGCAGTCTATTATAAAGTCTAATGATGCCGAATTTGTGGATGCTATTGGAGACATAGTTGTTGTACTTACAAACCTTGCGCATCTCGGTGGACACAACATCGAAGAGTGTATTAATTCAGCTTACAATGAGATCGCCAACAGAAAAGGCGCGATGGTCAATGGTTCATTCGTAAAACAAGAATCGTTATGAAGCAAAAAACCATCAATTTCAGAGACCCTGTTGTCGAAAAAGTAGTCGACAAGTTTGTGGATCGATCTGATGTAGGTTACGTTAAATATGGTGTAACACTACACGAAGAGCGCTTAAAAGGTATCAAAGACTTAGCAGATTACTTGAATGATATTCAGGAAGAACTGATGGATGCCATATTGTATATTCAATCAGCTCGTGATGAGTTAAATGATTTTATTAATGAAAAAAATTAGAAGTAAAAAAAGAGGTCCTGTAAGAGCTAAAAAAGTAGAATACGACGGTATAAAATTTCAAAGTGGACTTGAGAAAAACATGTACATAGCTTTGAGAAAGGCAAAAATAAAATGCCGTTACGAAGTAGAAAGCTTTACGCTTATAGAAGGTTTTAATTTTAATAACACATCATACGAAAGACAAGCAAATGGCAAGGGAGGATATATACAGAGAGGTAATAAAAAGATTCGTCCAATCACCTACACACCGGATTTCACAGGACAAGGATTTATTATCGAATGCAAAGGAAGAGCAAACGAATCGTTCCCCATCAGATGGAAATTGTTCAAGCGATACGTCGCAGAAAACATGCCAGAAGTAACACTTTATAAACCTCAAAATAAAAAAGAATGCGAAGAGACAGTTCAGTTAATTCTAGCAAGCAGAAAGGCTACAAAATGAGGCAAGTGGATAGGTATGTTAAACAACGTGTCAACAAAAAGGGATATATAAAATACGAAGAAATAATTAAGCAAGTTAAAAATCAAGATTTAATATGAGTAAACAAAAATATTGGGAATTTAGTTTTGGTTTTTACCCAGGTATACTTTTTGGTTTTAGAACATATCAAGAAGAACCACAAGAAGTTAAGTGGGAAAATGACGATGCTTTTCTTACTGAAAGAAATCATGTATTTTATATACCTTTCATAGATGTATGTTACAAATTAATGATTTTAGAAAAACAAAAAAATGAATGAAGATTTTGAAGATTTCGTAGATGAGCTTACACAAGCAGAGCAACCAGCTTGTAATATAGATAATCCAGAAGATTGCGAAGCCTGTGGCTCGTAGTAAAAACAAAAAGAATAAACAAATACCAAAGAAAACTTGGTGTTTGACAGCCCCTAAAGAATGCACGTGCAAGAACGGCTGTAATCAAAAATAATCATTACATTAGCAAAGTCATTGCTCCCTAAGTTTTGATTAAACACTGTTAGAAAGACCGGTACTTAGTGCTGGTCTTTTTTTATAAAGCTCATTATTGCTATACACGATAATATTCGCGCTGCTAATGAAAGCTTTATTAATCTTTGTTTTTGTGTAAAATCCACCACCTTTGTGCAGTGTAACCTATAGACACTAAAAGTAATGATATTTTTAGAATCATCTCTACTTCAGACATACTTATACCCATTGCGGTAACGTTTAAAAGTAACAACCTAATATCTTGTTCTGACATTTTAACTAACGTTAGATTTACTTGATCTTCTCTTGCCCATGCCTACTTTTTTCTTAGCTCTTATAACTTTAGCTTTTTCAGCTTTAGTCATTTGAGACCAAGATTTAGGAGACTTTTTGTTTACTCTTTTAGAAGGTCTACAAACTTTTGTTTTCTTTTTATCAGAACCACAAACGTTACCATCCTCGTCTTTCCACTCCTCCTTAAACCAACGTTTTAACGCAAGCCCTTTTTTGGTTTTTCTAACCTTTTTAAATGGAGAAATGTACATTATTTCTTGCTTTTATTACCCCAGTTAGCAGCACCAACCTTGCGACATTTAGCAATAGCACCGCTAGCATAAGCCGATGGGAAAACATCATAACGAGCTTTTACTTTACTATAACAAGCATCTTTTTTTTTCAATGCACTTGATTTTTTTGCCGTACATGGCACTGCTTTATAAGCCATAACTTTTTATTTTAAATATGTTGGTCTTTTTTTCTTTTTGCTTTTTGATTTTCTTTTGTAAACCTTACCATCATTACTTAAATAATATCCCATGTGAGCGTTAGTGTCCTCTTGATCAATACCTAACTGGTAATCAGGCCAACCCATAAACATTAACACTTGTTGGTATGTTTCAAACTCACCTTCTAAATCAACAGCGTTTTTTACATTTTCAAATTTCTGTAACATACGATCTAAAGGTGTGTTTGTCATCATTGCTGTACCTGTCGCAACTCCTCTAAAAAAGTATTCACTAGCTAAACCAGACTCTTTTCTATTTTCTCTAACAGCTTTATCAAAATAGTAACCAGTACTAAAACCTCTACTAACTTTAGAACCTAAAGATGGGTAAGCTTGAGCTACTTCTTTTAAAAGCATGCCAAAATCTGGATTTGGTCTACCATACCTATCGTATGCTGATATACCTGTGTTTTTAATAACAGATGTTAAATGACCAGCAATACCAGCACCTCTTAAAAATGAATCTAAAACACCGTTTATAATCTTAAAATCATCTCTATTTTTTATACCTTCTTTTTCCTGATCAGGTTGATCACCAAGAAGCATCGGTAAAACAGCTGTTTGCATGGCTATAAATAAAGCGTTTTGCATGATACCATAGTAAGCTATCCTACTTACAGATTTAATTGCATCACCTCTTCCCTTTTTAAGATTGTTAAGTTCTTTTTTTATAATGCGAGCGTACTGAGACTGCGTGTTAGCGTAAGTTAAAAGCATTCTACCCTGTGGATCCGCTTGTTGCATGCTTATTCTTTCAGGTGAAGAAGACTGTTGAGACTCTTCTGTTTTTCTTCTAAAGTCAATAAAAGCTTGTTGTTCAGCTTCTTTCTCTTCCAAACCCAATTTCTTGTACTTTATTACAGCATTTCTGTAGTAAGGAGCGCCGCCAAAAACAATAGCTAAACTATCTGCTACTTTTGTGGGAGCAAAGCCCTTAGAGAGCAACCAAGATATAGCAGCTTTAAACTTATCTGGAGCTGCGTTTGTGGCATCAGCTAATTCTGCTTCATTAACATCTATTTTTAAACCTTGTCTTCTTTCTATCATGTAGTCAGAATTCATTAACTCTATAGCGTCTGACCAAAACTGTTTGACATCCGTATATCTATCAACGGCTTTATGTATTGGATTAACATCCATATCTATGTAGTTAGAAAATGATATTAGCTGTAGCGTAGCTGATCTAGTATTTAAAAACATAGTTACACCAACAGAGCCGTTTAACCAGCTCATCATAGCTTTACCTAACTTAGACTGATTTTGGTTTACCCTGTTTCTACCAGAATTCATTCTAATTAACATGTTTTCCATAGCTTCTACGTAATTTTTACCGTACAAAGCCTTTAGTTTGTTCATGTTCTTTTCACTGAATATAATATCTGCATTTTGTGTAAACTCTTGTAGGTATTTTTTTCTACTGTTAACCCTTAAAGAATCAAATATATCACTCAACAAACCACCGGAATCCCAGTATTTTTTAGGTTCTATGTGCCCGTGAAGATCTGTTATTTTCATAACCTCTATAGCTAAATCTCTAGCCATACCGTTTTTTAAAACAAAACTATGTGCAGCTTTTTGATCTTGCTCGTTAATACCTGGTATCTCTTTACCCAGTCTAGTCCATATATATATTCTAATAGCGTGTTCTATACTAAGACCTGGTACCGCTTCTTTTTTTATTTGCTTCATTAAAGGCTTAAAGGCTTTTCTTACATTATTCCACTGCTTTATTATTCTAACTCTTTCAGAAGAATAGTTATTAACCCCATCTTCATACGGTTGATGAAGCATTTCTTCAAAAAATGCTAATTGAGCTTCTCCTTTTTCACCTTTACCTACAAGGTAATTTTCTATTAAACCTCTAAAATCATCTGCTTTTGGAGGTACGAAAAATATAAATCTATTTTTATTACGACCAACAACACTAGCTGCTACTCTAGAGTATTCTGTATCTGCGTCAACACCTGTGTTTTCTTGTAGTATTTCATTAAACTGTTTATCTACACCTTGTGCATATTCTTCTAATCTCTTAGCTTCTATTTCCTCAGGATCAGTATCTTTTAAAATACCTTTTTCTTCTACATCGTCCCTTATAGCCTGTATCTCAGCATCAAGCTGTTTTAATGTTTTTGGTTTTTTAGGTTTTTTTCTTTTTCCCTTACCATCTTGATCATTAGCTATAGAAAACTTAACGTCATCATCATTTAACAAGTCACTTATATTTCTTGCTAAATCATTGTTGTAGTCAAGCTGTATCATATCGTTTAAGTCTATCTCGTATTGAGGACCACTGTAGTCTAACTCAAAAAACTTTGATGAAAACTCTACTAAATCTTCTCCGGTTTTACCTATAACTTCTTTTAAAGGTGGTCTGTAAAACTGCATTATACTGTTGCCTTTTTTACCTACTTTTAACCTAGCTATTCTACTTAACATGCTTGGAAACTCACCATCTCTATAATGAGGCATGTTTTGTCCATGTTTTTCTTTTATAAGATCAGCATAAGGTCTAGTTACAGTCATTGTTGCAAACTCGTCCATTATTCTAAACAACGTGTTGTTTTCATGGTTCTTGTTTACAATAGCATTAGTTAGAGCTGCAGATAAAAAGTTTTTAGGATAAGTGTGTACTTTAACTCTATTATTAACGTTTATACCTTTCATCACCACGCTAGGCACTGCTGCGAAATCTATTAAAGCATCTTGGCCTTGTGTGCCTTCAAATATGGTTTGTATTAAGTTAAAAATCTGATCCCTTGATATAAGGTTGTTTTCATAAAGTGTTTTAGCGTTAACTAAGGCATTAGCAATATCGTTGTTTAATTCTGCAGAAGCAGAAGTTTCATCTCTATTACCGAAGTAAGTAGCTTTAGCAACTGTTAAATCATTCACGTCTTTATGAGGTGATTTTGACTTGCCAAGTATGTAGTCTATTATAGCTTTATCAGCTTCAGGTTGTTTAGAAACAAAAACTTGACCCATTAAATCTTCAGAGGCTTTTGTAGATAAAGGTTCTGCATCTTTTATAACAGCTGAATAACCTTTGTTAAACGTTATAGTTTCAGATATATTGTAAAGATTAGTCGCTATAGCTTTCATAAATTCGTTTTCAGCTTCTTTATTAGCTAACATTTTTAACGAATCTATTTGTCTATGTATTGTCATAAAGTCTCTAGCTAGCTGAGGAGCTATAGCTGCAGCGCTTCTCTCATCCATCCATTTGTAATCTTTTTTGAATACACCTAAAAGGTTTTGAGTTAAATGAGATCTTAATCTATCATTATAAGTATCGCCGTGTGCTGCACTCATTAATCTATATGGATTTACAGCAGCTTTAAAAGCTTCTAGTATTGGACCTGGATTTTCAAATATAAGCTCTGCCATGCGAGTATCAGAATAACCAGCAGATTCACCAGCTATACTAAATTTAACAGATGCATCTCTGTCAATGATAAAAGCGGCTCTACCTATTACTTGATTTTCAGCTAAAGCGTCAGCGTTGTTTTTAACCATTTCAGAAAACACGTTTATCTCTCTACCTTCTATAGCTTCACCGTTCATGTCAAAAACCTGTTGATTAGGATTTTGCATAACCTCAAGTGTAGCGTCTAAACCAAGTTCTATAGACAACGCTTCTACTAAAACTCTTTTGTGTTCGTGAGGCATGTTCTGACTCATACCAACCCTAGTAGGGTCTAAATAATTATCCCACTCTTGTTTTGTAGGTATTTTTCTTTTAACCTTAGCTACACCTGAGTATTTATCTCTAATACCTCGTTTTGAAGCTTCTTCAGCACTATATCTTACTCTGTTTCCTTTTTCGTCAGTAATAAACTCATATAAAACACCTTCTAATGCTGGAAATTTACGAAGGGTGTTAAGCGTCATTTCTTTTTGTAACCAAGACTTGTTTTTTCTAGCCCACTGTATAAAATCAACTCTTCTTGTAGGAACAAAATCTAAAAATGTAGAGTAAAGTAGTTTTTTATAAGTTTCATTTATGAATGATCTAAAAACTTGTGGGTTGTACTTTTTTTGATCAGTTATACCAGGTGCAAGAACTAATGCTCTAGTAGCAACAGCTCTAACCTTGTTCATCTC
>CERP01022664.1_pt1 | contig 15374 bp, 6 predicted proteins | sample 530801 | NCBI WGS metagenome assembly CERP01 (sample SAMEA2620991, study PRJEB7988) | marine metagenome | biome: marine biome (ENVO:00000447); feature: surface water layer (ENVO:00002042); material: "saline water (ENVO:00002010), including plankton (ENVO:xxxxxxxx)" | depth 5 m | reverse complement strand
TGCGGTTGTTGCCATATCAATTTATAATCACTTATTTTTTCAATTCTTTACCTAATCGTGGTAGTAGCAATATCCACTTTTATTAGATGTTTGCATACCACATCTTTTCCCACCCTTCTTAATTTTCTTACATTGAGACTTTATACCCGTTTCATTTTGCTCAGCTTTCTCATGAACTGTACAAAAACCTCCATTTACAGCTTTGCTTTTACAACGCCTACCACCTTTACTTATAGCGGAACAAATACCATCTTTTTTACTTTTCTTTTTGTTCTCTTCGATAACAGCTTTGTTTGCTTCTTCTGTTTCTTTTTTCTTCTGCTCTCTCTTAATCTTAGCTTTCTTCTTAGACTCTATTTTCTTCTCTTCTTTTATCTCACCTTTAATAGCCTCGATATCTGGGTCTTTAATACCTAGATCCCAAGTGTTCCAACCTAACGCTAAAGCTAACCTTTGCCACGTTTCGTTTCTTGAATCTAAAACATTGTCTAACTGTAACATCATGTTGGATATTCTACCTAGTGGCGCGTTTGTAACACCTTCAATTACATTACCAACTCCACCCCATATAGGGTTATCTAAAGTAAACCCTCTTTTTAAGAATACATCTTTGTTAAACTTGTCAGTTTGTATAGACGCATAAATCTTACGTAACTTAGATCCTATTGGTGGAGAAAAACTTAAGGCTTGCAGTAAAGTATATGCGTGATCAGCATTAAAACCTCTATCTCTTTGATCTAAAAACGTTCTAACAGTGTTTTTTGTAGTAGCAATAGCTTTACCGCCAACACCTCCGCCAGACAAGGCAGAGTCAATCATACCGTTTATTATTCTTTCTTTCTTTTTATCAAAATCTTCTTCTTCGTCGTCACCTATTGAAGCAAACAACGCCGATTGTAAAGCTCCAAACAATATACTTTGAGCAACTCCGTAGTATATAATTTTAGATACATTAGTTTTAATATCACCTCTACCATTAATTATATCTCTTCCAGCTTTATCCATTATTCTAGCATACTGCATAGGAGTATTTTGGAACGCTAGTATTAATCTACCAAGTGGAGATGCTTGCTGCTGCGATATCATATCAGGTCTTGCTGACTGCTGGTTTACCTCTGTTGTTTCTTGAAGATCTAAAAACGCTTGCTTTTCAGCTTGCTCTTGAGTCATACCTTCTTTAACATACTTTTTAGTTTTGTTTCTATAAAAAGAAGCTCCACCCATTGAGATAGCAAAACTATCTGCAAGTTGTGTAGGTAAGAAACCTTTTTTAAGCAAATAGTTCAAAGCGGCTTTAGCTTTATTTTCTGCGCCAGCAACTGCAGCTGATAGCTCAGCCTCATTAATACCTCTTTGATTACCAGATCTTCTTTGTTTTAAATAATCAGAATTAAAAATCATTGAAAAATCTTTCCAAAACTGTGGTTGGTTAGCAAATGCAGCGCCGGCTTTCAAAGGATTGTTATCGCTCCAGTTTATATAGTTTGTAGCTGATATAGTTTGTAACGCAGCAGATCTTAAGTTAAGAAACATGATAGCGCCAACAGAATTATTAATCCAATTCATATACTGGTTGACTAGTCTTCCGCCACCACTTGGTCTATTTCTACCAGTTTTCATTCTGTATAAAATATCTTCTAAAGCTTCTCTAAACTTACTACCATATATAGCTTCTATTTTATTTAGATTTTCTGGCGTAAATATTGTGTCAGCATTTTGTTGCCACTCTGCTAAAAAATCAGCTCTAGTTTCATTCGTTGCATCATCACTAAGTAAATCAGATGTTATGTTTTCTGCTAACCAATAGTCTCCTGGAGCACCGTAGCCCTCTACTTTTTTAGATATTAAACCAACACCATCAGCATAAGCTTGTAAGCCAGGATTACTTTCAACATGTTCTACTAAAGTTTTTAAATCTCTTTTAGATAAACCAGGTACTTCAAAACCAGCTTTATTCCAAAGATAAACTCTAGCTGCTTGATCGTTTGTAAAGTTGGTTCCCTCTATGTTTTTATTTATATCTTTTTTAACTTCAGGAAAAGCTTTTTGTAAGTTTTTGTAATCATTAGCCGCACTTTGTTTTGATGCGTTTATTTCGTTTATACCTCTAGCAAACGGATCGATTAAAGCTTTTTTAAAGAAAGCCATATCAGCTTCTCCTTGTTTACCTTTACCTATAAAGTTATATAGTAGTCCAGCAAAATCTTGGGCTGACGCTGGTATTAAGTTGTTGTATTTTGTTTTAGCTCCTCTTATTTTTGCTTGAGCATCAGAAAATTGTTTTTGAGATTCAACGCCAGTTGTTGATTCTAGTATATCATTAAAGTTTTTATTCATGCCAAGACTAAATTTAATTTTAGCCTGTTGAACTTTAGATTTAACATCAAATTGATCTAACATGTTTTGTACAGCTTGTACGTTTTGCAACGCGTCGTCAGCAAAATAAAAGTCATTATAACCATCAGCAACTTTATCAGCCATCCAAAGGGCTTTGGACTCTGGCGTGGAGTTAGCCAAACCAGTAATATTTTCTATAGGTATATTTAAACCATTAGCTTTTAAAAATTCAAATATAGCCGGTGCAGACTCAGCTGGTCTAGCTGTTAACACAAACATGTCTTTATTGCCAAACTTATTTTGCAATTTCATTGCTTTGTTAAACAAAGGCGCTGTTTCGCCTTCAACAACTTTATTAAACTCTGAAAAATCAAACGTTCCACCTTGATCCAGTATGTCAGCTCCCTCATTAGCAAACTCCTCAGCATCTAATCGTCTGTTCTCATAACCGCTAACAAAGTCATTCATTTGTTCTGTAAGCTCAATAGGCATTGCATCTTCTTGACTTAAGTTGTCAGTATTAACTTCCATAAACCTATCACCAAACATTTTCTTAAAACCGTCTTTGTTGCCTTGAACTGATTCGTGGTTTTTTTCTACTATTTTATCTAACAAAGATCTTTCTTTTCTAGCGGCATTTCTTTCTAATGCCACTGGTAACGATGTTTCAACAAACATCATGCTCACGTCGTATCCGTCAGCTTCAAACTGACTAACTAAATTCTGCATAGATTTAATAGAACCACCAGTACCATCAACAACAACTCCATTACCATTACCTTGGTATTTTGTCATCTTTCTTTTAGCGATACCTCTAGCTTGATACTGTAAAGAACCTAAAGTACTTCTTTGCTCTTTAGTAAAATCATTCATGTTCTCTGGCAAACCGTTATTTTTCTTCAACCATTCTAAAGATATATCAGAGTTCACTACTTTAAAGCCTTGGTCTTCTAAGCCTAATTTACCAATAACGTTACCCTTACCACTACCAGCTCCACCGGCTAAAAATATAACTTTTCTACCAGGTTTTGGTGTTCCGTCTGGATTTGGTATTTTTGCCCTAACGCCAGATTTAGTCGTAGCTAATGTATCGTCAAAGTCTAGAACTGTAATACCTTTGGATTCTTTCACAACTCTACTAGTTTTTACTGCCTTATCGATTACCTCAGCTTGCTCATTTAACTCGTGATCTTTGTTATAAGCATCGGCAAAAGCTTGTGATTTAGGGTTGATTTTTCCTGTTGTAACATCTATCAGCGGAGAGTTTATTTTACCAAAAGTTTTTACGTTAAAGTATCTTTTCAACACATCAGTTCCTAACAACCAATCCTTAGGCATAGATGATAAGTAAAACTTATCAAACTTTTTAGCCTCAACCCTAGGTACGATAGCTACAGTAAATTGGTTTAATAAGGTTTTAACATCTGTCTTAGCAGTATTACCTAAAACATAATCAGCTAAGTACATGCTGATAACATCTCTAGGTATCACATGCTCATATATGTGTGACTTAGAGGTTATTGGCCCAGACGTAGTATACGCCACGTGAGCAGCAGCAAACAGAGGTCCAGATGTAGCTCCTTGAAAACTCTTCATGATCATGCCGTAATCATTTAAAGAAATCTCACCTTTAGCTATTTGATCTTTAAATATATCGCTAAGTTCTATTAAAAACTCTTTATTTGCTTTAGCTGAGTCTTTGTTTACCTTAGCTTTAGCAGGTGTGCTAACGTCAACACCTACGGTTTGGCTAGCGTCAGCTGAAATACTATTTTTGTAATCAGGCGTCCAACCAGGTAGCCCCACGGCTATTCTTTCGTCCCAATGTGTTTTACCTCCAAATATACCTTGCCTAATGTCTTCAAGTTTGTTTTCAGCTTTATTTTTCGCTTTTTCTATTGACTCTAATATTTTTTTGGTTGGCTTTTTATTTTTTATAGCATTTGCCAATCGCTTTTCTAGTTTATCAATTTTATTTTGATCAAACATTGCGTCAAAAACATAACCCTCACCTGGTATCCAAGCATATTTAGTTCCACCAATTTTACCAGAAGAACTAAGCACAGGTCTTAAAAACCTATCGGCTTTTTCTATACCAATTATGTGAGCTATTTTGTTTACAGCTTTTATAGCGCTATCAATTTGATTTATGTCCCTGTAATCTATTGCGCCAGCCCCTAATCCTAAATGCTGCTTAAAAGTGGCATCGAAATTACTCATAGCAGCTTCATTAACAACGTAGTCACTTAGAGTTTGATCGATTTTAACATCTAAACGGTCGTAGGTTTGTTTGTATATATTGTAATCATCTACATATTTTTGTAGACTTTTTATTACTTTATCTCTAAGACCTTTCTTTTCTGTGAATATTTCTTCACCATAAACTTCTGTGAAAACAGAATTAACATCACCACTATTTCTAGCCAATGCTTTACCAAAAACATTAATCCTCTTATAAAATGCCTCTATGGAAGATTGATCCGCGCCAGCAAACCCTAAACTCATTTTAACACCACCCCTTTCAATGTCTTTAGCTAGGTCGTTAGCTATATTTTCAGCTACAACTTTGTTAAGTTGTATTTGTTTGTTTTTGTATATTTGAAATAATTCTCCTTCATTTTTAACATCTTCAGCTAGAACTTCTAAAGCAAGTTCTCCAGCAACTTGAGTAGCAAAACCTTCCATCTTACTCTGTATAGGACTTAGCGTACCTGTTTTAGGGTTTTCTTTTACAAAATTATCAACCCACTTTTTATCTGTTATAGCGGCTACGGCCTGGGGATTTCTACGCATTATTTGAGCCTGAGAAGTAGTCCCATGAACGGCAGATATTTCCTTGTCTATTTTTTTACCTTGCCAATCTTTAATAAAGTTAGGGATAAAATCAACTGTTTCTCCTTTTTCATTTTTTATAACTTTACCACCAACTGATTTCTCCACTGCCTCAGGAAAGTTTTTAGATAGCCAAGTTGTTGTCATGCCTTTTAAGTAAGTACTTTTAGTATCTATCAAGTGGTTTTTTAAAGCTTGACCACCTCTTCCCATCATAGATAAAGTGGCAAATTGAGTACCTGTTATTCTGTTTCCAGCGTATTTTTTAATAGCACTTACAAATGGAGATACCTTTTTGTTTTTTGACTTTTTAGCATATATATCTGGTAGACTTTGAGCTAATGCTGTTTTTAAATTGTTCTTGACAATGTTGCTATAAGTATCTGTAACTCCAGTAACCTCTATTTTTTTATTCATAGGAAGATTATCAACTAATCTTGGTTGAACCTCTTTGGCTTCTTGTGCTTCTCTTTCTTTTATGTTTACTGCATCTTCAGCTGTATTGCTACTCTCTATTTGTGGAGCACCCTCTTCGTTTAACGATATACCAAACTCCTTAGTAGATGCATCTCCTCTCTTAAGAACATTGTAACCTTTTACTTTTTTATAACTATTAACCCATGCCCACAGATTATCGTTGGTTGGATTAAAGTTTCTTACGTGTGGTAGTAGTTCAAATAAAGTACCATCAACATAATTATCCATATCAAAGTTTGCGACATCAGTAGGAGCATTAGCTCTTATCATTGTTCTAAGAGTTTTTCCTATATCACTTTTTGGATCATAAATTTTTGCAAAAGCAGCGTCAGCATGCTTGTCTTTCCATTCTTGTTGTGACATGGCTGCTTCACCCTCTCTTGTATCTGGAACCAAAGCATTTACCTTGCCCTTCATGTCTATAGACATATTAACAACACTGGTTTCTTCGTCCTCTTCAGGTGGTAGCATTAACGCGCCTTTTTTAGCTTTAGTGTGAAATTTATCTATATATCTAAAAGCATCCTCTGTAGTATCAAAAGGAAAAAACATTTGATTGTCTTTGTTAAAAAACTTAACAGCACTACTTAATAAAGACTGTATTTCATACATTCCGTTAAAAGAATTTTTAGGTATGATACCAGCTCCTTTTAAATCTCCAATTAAGTTTAATTGCTCTTCTAAATCAACTCCTCCAGCTTCAATATTGTATGCCGCTATTCTTTTCGCAATAAACTTCATTTGCTCATCTGTAATTTTACCAGACTCATTTAGCTCCTTTAACTTAGCCTCAATACCTTTTGTAGCAGCTTTAGACGCCTCAACAACCTCACCGTCCTTAACTATACCAGCTTTTTTATTCTGTATATGTAGCAATTCGTGCATAGGTGCTTCAGCAGCTATCTTAGCATTTAAACCACCACCAGCAACATTTACTCTAACGTTATCTTCAAAAACAATAATATCGTCACCAAAATTAACACCATTAGAACCATGCGTATAAGCGTTGATTACTTTTTGTCCATCAGCTTTAGACAATTTACCTTGCTTAACTTTTTCGTTAACGTATTTTTGTAAACGCTCTTGAGTATCTTTACGATCTTCGAGTTCAAATGGATTTTTTGCTTCGAATACCTGGAAGTCACCAGCACCCAATTCTTTAGCTATACTTTTGTTAAACTCAAACTTACCTAGATTGTAAGCGTGTTCAGCTTCTGATTTTTTTCCATCAACATCTGGGTTTCCATCTTTCTTGGCTTGAGCAGTTATATCCGCTTTTGCTTTAGCTAATCTTCGTTGTTGTGGTTTAGATAGTAAGCTGTTTCTTTTTTGATCTAAGTCTTGAAACTCTTTAGTTAGCTGTTCTTTTCTTTTCTTGGCATAACGATCTTGCTCTCCAGAAGTTCCTAGTTCTTGCAGTTCTCTTAGTTTTTTCTCTCTAAGTCTATTTGTTTCAAACAAAGCCTCTACCTCAGATCTATTCATGTTAGCCGCTTTTTGAACGGTCATAACATCTTCCAAAGCTGCTTCTTGTAATATTTCTCTTTTTCTAGCAACTAAATCTTTTTTAGCCTTAGCTTTAAGTTTTGTAGGTCTAGATAATTTATCTTGTATTTCTAACAACTCATTTGCTCTAGCTCTACTTGCGGCAGCTTCTTCTCTACTTTTAAACTCACTTTTAACAAGATTATAAGAGTTCATACCCATTGAAGGGCCTTGTATTGCTAAACTAGTAAAAGCGGTATTAATTAAAAAGTCTGTGTCTAAACCATCAAATAAACTAACATCTTCTTTTAAGTAAAATTTGTCTACACTATTTTGTGCAAGTTGAGTTGCTGTTTCCTCCAAAACCTCAACACCCATATTGTAAATATTACTATATGCTCCAGCCATACCCTTTTTAAAAGCACTAGCCCCAACAACATTAGCATATCTACTTCCTTTTGTAACGTAACTTAAGGTACCTAATTTCTCAGCATACATCTCAACACCACCATAAATAAGTGATGAAAAAGACTTTTGCATTTGAGTAAAATTAAGTTTATTTTTTTGCTCTGCTATTTTTTTTTCTATTTGTTTTTTAGCAAATGGATCTGTAGTTTTTTCTAATTGACCTTTTAAAAACCCTATATATTGAGGTGCATTTTTTTGTGATATCTCCATGTCAGACATCTTACCACCGTAACTCATTGTAAAAAAAGCGGAAGCACCAAGGTTTGCGGCTTTTTTCTTAGCAGCCATACTTAAGCCACTAGCTAAACCACCACTAGCCATAGCAACTAAAATACTAGGACTATTGTTACCAAGCAACTGCCCCATGTATTGTGTTAGGTTTTCACCACCAGCATCTTCAGCACGCATTGTCATTGGCAACTCATTTTCCATTCTATCACCTATCTGCTCGTTGTAAGCAACTGCTAGAGCTTTGTCTTTTTTTATAGCCCTATATAGTTTGCTGTCTTCAATACTTTCCTTGGCATCAGCTCCTTCAAAAAAACCAACCGCCGAAGCGCTAATATTTGCTAAACCACTCATTATAGAAGTACCCAACATAGCGCCACCACCAAGGAATGATTTTTCAAGATTCAAAGCTATTCTTTGACCAACAGAGTAATCTAAACCTAAGGCTTCGCTAGCCATAGTTATGTTACCAAACTCTTCTGACATGCCTAATAAATCTTCTACCCTGTTATCTAGTTTTGCTTTTGTTTCTGTTAACGATGTGTATTGTAGGTCTAAACCACTAGCGTCAATCTTACCTTTTAACTTTTTATATTTACCTATCAACTCGTTGTATTTATCGATATCAGCTTGTGGCGAGTCAGCGGTAACATCTTGCACCTCTGCAAACTGAGTTTCTAATAAATCTTGTTCTTCTTGTAGGTCGGCAGATAGTTTTTCATACTTTTTAGCTTGCTCTAAATACGCGTCTTTATCTTTATTAAATCTTTTAGTACTAGTGTTTAAATATTTTTCTTGTAACTTAAGGTTTTCTTTGTAATCTTGCTTTGCATATAAAACATTGTCAGACTTCATTGGGGGAATAAAAGTTTTCATTTTCCCATCTTTACCTTTTAGCTTTTCCGTTTTCACTAAAGGTCTACCATATAATTCTTCAAACTCTTTAGCGTCCTCCTCTCTTGAAGACTCCGTTTGTAGGTTTAGTTTATTTTCACCAAATATACTAGGCATCATTATTAAAGCTTCTTTTCTTTCTTCCTCGCTTAAATTACCTATGTGCTGCTGTGTTAATTCTTTTTTTCTAAGATTTACTTTTTCGTGCACAAGATTTTGGTCAACATTTTCAACGTCAAATGTACCATTTTTTTTGTATTTTACGTATTGCTCATATCTTTCACAAGAACTTTTACTTCCACAAAAATGAATTTTTAAATCTTCTTCTTCGGTATTTGTAAAATCAAATTGAGCTTGATCGGTTTTACTATAACCAATAAGTTTCTTTGGCCTATCAAAACCAGACATGTTGAAATGTTCATCAGCAATAGTTTTAATTACCCTGTCGTCCTTCTCCGTTACACTGTCTTGAATGTCAAATATTTCATTTGTTAAATCATCTCCAGTTTTAGGTGTTGGCAAGCCATATTTTCGTAAGTGCTTGCCTACACTGCTCTCTGTTATATCAATTTCATTACCAGTATAATCTTCTCCAGTTTTTATTCCACTTTTTGGCGAAAGCCTATCTTTTTTTTCTTTAAAAAACCATTTGTCACCTTTTTTCACATAGTCCTCAGGCTTGTTAGGTTGATCCTCCCAAAAAGTATATTTTTCAGCTCTACGCTCCTTTTCTTCTTCTTCTTGTATTTGAGGAACTTGAGTATCAACTTTTTCTTGTTCATCTCGCTCGGCTTTAGCTCTTAACCAGGCTCTATGCTCAAGCGTATTCTCCTCACCCTCCCAAATGTCTGGCGTAATTATGTTATCAACCTTTAATGCTTTTTCTTCTTCAACAATCTCTGGCATATTATTTGTTTAATTCAGGATTAGCGTTTTCACTTGCTTTTTTTCTATCTTCTTCCATCTTTTTAACTTTAGCTTTAGTCATGCCTGATGGGTATACTTTACCGTCAAATAAAAAGTCTAGTTGACCTTCTTGAGCAGCTTTAGCTTTATCTCTTTTAAATCTAGCTTCATTAAGTTTATCTCTCTTCATTCTCATTAGAGTTAACTTACCTTCTTCAAAGCCCATACCTTTCCACCAAGCATTTTCAACTTTAGTTGTGTAGTACTCTTTAACTAAAGTTCTTAATAGTTTTATGTTAAAATTAGGGTTGTCAACGTTAGTTATAGCATCGACAAGTAACATCTTATCATAAGCATCGATATTATCGTACCAGTGTTTTGAATCACCAGGACCTAGCGGCGTTATCTCCTCTAGTGTATCCCAATCAAACCCACCATAGTTAAGGTCCTCGATATTAGGATGCTCATAGAGATGGCGTCTAAACGTACTCCCGTCTTTTAATATTTCACTGTCATGGCAAAAAGTAAGAACTAAGTTATCTTGATCTTTACTAGCCGTACCATCGTTGTGACCAAACATAGAATCGATCTTGTAGTGTATACGACCTAAATCTATTTTCATAGCTGATTTAGCCGCGTTAGCCTCTTTAGCTTTGTCGTGTGTTTCTGTTAAAAATGTAACATACTCTAAAGCTCTAGTATTACTTTTTATAAACATACCTTTATTACCATCTATAATATTTAATAAAGCCTTGTTGCCGTGGAAATCAAATACAACAGCGTACAGTTGGTCTTGCTTTACAATGTTACCATAGTAATCAACGTGACCTGTTATAACATCTTGCTCTGTAGTTGGTACTACCTGTAGGTTAGGATTGCTACAGTATATCTGTGTAGCGAAACTTATTTGTTGTTTAGAGTTTCCTTTTGAAAGCATAGACTCACTTGAAAAGTGATCGTCATGATATTCTGCTATTTGCTCTTTCACAACATCTAAAGTGTTTTTTAAAGCAGCTAACTTAGTATTAACAATACCTTTAGCCTCATCGTCTTCTTCTTCTAAAGCTTTTAAAAGATCTTCTTTATAGCTTTTTACAACGTGAAGTAAAACACTGGTATACGCGCCGCCTAAATTAATAGCCGTACCATCTGCGTATTTTTCTCTTTCAGCATCTCTTAAAACGTTATCCTCTAGCTTTCTAAGTTTCATTGATTCTGGTTCAATAGCAGCAATATCCAACTGCATGTCCTCCCAAGCTAATATTTTAGCTCCTTGCCCTACTATATCTAAACCAGCATCAGTTTGTTCTTTGGATTTCTGCGCGTGCTCTTGTGGTGTTGCTCCTAATTGTTTTAAAGGTGATGGTGTTACTTTTTTCATATCTACGTCTATTAAATTATAGTTTACAGTGTAAAGGTTACCTCTTGTTCCAACAGCATCTTTTCTACCTAACTTTAAAAGATCTTGAGCCATCGTACCGCTCCACGTTTGCTTATCGCCTATATAATTAAAGTGGTATATTGGTATTCCTGAATCTGAGTATTTTATTTTGATTATATTTTCTTTCGCTCTTCTATCTGATAAACCGCCAGCAGCAGAGGCAATTCCCCCAATACCATCCCACATTTGTTTATCACCAGCAGCTTTTTCTGCTGAAGCTTTGTCTAGTTGACCTGTTGCTGAATCCATTAGTGTTGTTTGCTTTTGCATTTCAAGTCCAGCTGACTGTAGTTGACCATCACCTTTCATTTGTTGAACTTCCATCTCACCTTCAGCAGCTCTCATTTGCAAGTTAGCAGCTTCGTCTGCTTCAGCCATCTGTAACTTAGAGGCTTCACCGAGTTTTGCCGCTTGCATAGATTCTTCAGCACTCATTTGAGTAGCTTGTATATCCATATCTGCTTGTCGCGACTGAGTATCTAATCTACTTTGCTCACCAGCTTCTGCCATTTGAAGTTTAGATCCTTCACCAGCAATAGACATATCGATATCTTGTTGAGCTTTAGCAGCCATTTTATTGTTTTGAGCTTCTTGAGCACCAATTGATGCAGATGCTTTTTGTGATTGTAAAGCTCCAGCGTTAGCCATAGATTGTGCTAAAGCAGCAATACCAGACCCACCAGCTGCACCAGCCATACTAGACATAATGTTTGCTTGTTGTTGTTCGTTTTGCTGTGCCTCAAACTCTGCTTGCTGAGTATTAACTTGAAGATCTTCCATTGAGTTCTCCATGCCCTCAAATTTATTTTCAAGACCTTCAAAAGCGTTTTCTTGCCCTTTCATTTTGTTCTCCATGTCAGCATAAACATTCTCTTGTTTATCGTAGACATTAGCAAGTCCAGCTTTTTTATTTTCTAAACCAGCATAAGCATTCTTAGCGTTTTTGAAAGGATTAGACGTGTCAACAGCTTCTAAACCAGCCGTAGCTTTGTCTAAAGCCGCTTGAGCTTTTTTCTCTTTTTTCTTAGCGTCTCTTTTTTTCTTCCAGCCGCCGATACCTTTAGCTATACCGCTAGCAATACCTATTACAGCTACCGCTGTCATAACTCCTGCCATATTATTTATTTTTTATTTTTAACATAATCATCGTATTCATTATAGTTCATAGCCCATACATTTTTTTCCACCTCATCTAAATCTCTAGTGTTGCTAGGGTTTTTATGAATGTTTAAAAACAAAGAAGGCTCATTAGCGTAAATTATTCTTTTAATACCTGGTGGAGATATAACTCTACAAGGGGCAACAAAATTTTGCTTACCCTCCTCAGTGGTTACTGTTATGTGTCCAGTTAATAGAAACCAACAGTGGTGATGTTTGTGAACAGCGCTAATAACAGTGCAACCCGTTTTCATTTCCATTTGTCTTATATATATGCCATCAACAAACTCATGGGTTATAAAAGCATCAGGACAATCTCTTACTAACTTCTTACCGTCACCCCATATACCCGCAACCTCACTTTTCATGCTTTGAACATACTTTTCAAACTCAACAATATCTTTTCTAGTTGAAATTCTTTTATCTCCGTAGTTAGTGTATATATCTGGTCTTGAAGGAAGTAAACTAGATGCATCCGACAAAGATATAAGATCATCAATCTGATCTTCAATACTTTTTTTAGCCATTTTATTTTATTTAATTATAGCTATATAGTTACAGTTTTTCACTATTATTTACTACTAGGAACGTACTCCACGCCAGTAACAAATATTTCCGCAGCTTTAGAAGAGTAGTTTCTAAACTCACACTCAGCAAAATAACCAACTATACCAGAGGTGTTGGCCCTATTGTCTTTACTCGCAAAAAGATAAACAAAACTACCTGGTGGACTAGAGTATGAATTTCCATTATTTGTGGTTGTGTACGATATTTTGTTTTGAGCTCTATTTATATCAGTTATTTTACCTATAGCAACCGGTTTTGTGTCAGCTGCTGACGCTGATGGGTGGTTTTTACCACTTTGATTGTTCACCACGACAGAAGCATACAAGGTGTCATTAGGTTGAACCGATACGTTTATTGGTGCTGTAATAGTTATTGTTGGCATAGTTTATTATTTAGAAAGAACTTCTAAGAAGTTAAATAGCATTAATTTTATATTTGAATCTTTTGCTCCTGCTTGGTCAATAGTAACGGTACCAGCGATGCTCACGGTTTGTGCAAAGCCTGCTGAATGACCTACTGAGTTAGTTTGGACTGGTTGTTTTTCAAGTAACTCTACTTTTTCAAACTTAACTTTAAAAACAATATCAGATTCATCAGCAATTGGGTTATATTTAATATCGGACAAAATCTTTACGCCGTTAACATTAATGCTGTGGGCGTTTGCGTTGACAATACTACCGCCACCATCTTTGTATACAGTGCCGTCGTACAATTCAAACCCACCCCCATTACTATCGCCATTAGAACTATCGTAGTTAAAATGCGGTTGTCTAACTAAATTTATAACTTTTGCAGCGTCTGCCGTAACTGTGAATGCAAAATCAAAAATAGTTGCTCCATCAACACTAATGGCTCCAGACTCAAAAGATGATGCACTTACAATTGTTATATTAGAAAGACCAGTTGTAACACATTCGATGTTAGCTTTAACAGTGCTAGCCGCTGTAATAACTTCAACAGCCGGGTTGTCAGGTGCTTCTGATATCAACCTAACGTCTACACCAGTAGCTCTTTGGGTGTTTACAATAGCTTTAAAAACACCATCGCTCGGTATTACCCCCGTGAAACCAGAGGCAGTTCTATCAAAACCACCACCCTGAAAACTATAAACCTCATTGTTTTCGTTTTGAGCCAACAAGGTAAACGTACTACCGGGTAAACCCCTAACAGTTATTGTTTTCTTTCTATTAGGACCAGAAGGCGCGGTTGATGTAGCATAAGAAAATATTTTGTGATTTTTAGTATCACTAGGATCAACAGATTTTAAGGCTGTAGTGGTTTTTTTTCTTGCTTTCATATTATTTAACTAAAAATTATTTTATCTTGATACTCCTCCATGTACTTATCGTTTGGAAACGAATAACCTATTTCATATATTTTTTGAAATAAGATGCCATCTTCATCTTTGAATTCTTGAGATGTTATTGTGTAATTCTTTTTAAATCTAGATTTTATAGTCCACTTAGGTACTGTTGAAAAAACATAACCCTCGTCCGCTATAAATATCTTTTGCATGATAACACCTGATTCTCCAGGTCCACCAGTAACGGTATAAGTATTAGAATGCATGTCCTTAGATATATTAGAATCTTTAAGTATACCACCGGATATTTTATCAAACACAGTTATACCTTCCGCCTGACTTGTTTCATCAATAAAAGTTAAAACGTTATTAACTACTTTAGCCACACCAATAACCGGTACAAAAATAACAGTGTTACTACCTTCTAAGTTTATGTTGTCCATCAACGTAACTTGTACTTTGACTTTATTTGTAAAGTCAACTATTTTTTTTGTATTTGAATAAGTTACAGAAACTATGTTTTTATCAATGAATCCGTTTGTAAAGTCAGTAGCATCTACAATATAATCTTCGTTAGGTTTTATTTCTAACGTGAATATTTTTGCATTAGCGTATTGATTAGCCGTTACAACTAAAGTGTCTATTGTGTAGTTCTTTTTAAAAGAACTTGCTTGTAATATTATATTTGCCATAAATTTATTTTAATCAGTAGAGTCTGGTAATAAAGGGTCGTCAGCACAAGCAACACAGCCTGTTTGATTCAAAACAGCGCCCGCAATAGGAAGACCATAAGAAGCCCTCATTGGAACAATTGAGACAGAAGCGCTATTGGGATCACCGGTATGTATAAACTTCCCTAAGTATGTAGCACACATTTCTTCGGCATATTGAGTTCCTGCTCCAACATCAAAACTAGTACCAACCAAAGCGCCACCAAACTCAACGCTATGTGTGTCATTTAAATGTGTAACCCAATCATAAACAGTATTGGCATTGGAGTTTGTATAGATCCAAGTTGGGGTTGTTAGCACGCTTGTGTCAAGGTTATACATGCAGTAAAGAGGTACCTCCCACTCACATAAATCGTTGTTTGTAGTTACGAGTGGATCATAATTGAGTGCTCTGTCGTCTGTACATCCATAAACAACAACATTACAAGCGGTCTGACAAGCAATTAACGAAGCAAAAGCGCCGTTACCAGTAAAAGGATCAACACAACCATTTTCCGTGCAATCAAAAGAGATAGCCACGTCAGTACCACCACCATCACAAGCGTTT
>CERP01005050.1_pt1 | contig 15374 bp, 19 predicted proteins | sample 530801 | NCBI WGS metagenome assembly CERP01 (sample SAMEA2620991, study PRJEB7988) | marine metagenome | biome: marine biome (ENVO:00000447); feature: surface water layer (ENVO:00002042); material: "saline water (ENVO:00002010), including plankton (ENVO:xxxxxxxx)" | depth 5 m | reverse complement strand
ATGCAGATGCTTCCACAAAATCAGCTCAAACAGATAAACGAAAACTTCAAGGGCTTGGGTATTGCATTGGGTGATACGACACAGGTTACTACAAGCCTTGCTGATCTGTTTGCAAAAGAGTTAAGCCGAGGCGGTCAAATTCTTCAGGTAGCATCTCAGTTTAGAAAACATCTGAATGCGGCAACTGTGTATGGGGATCGTTTGATTAACGGTAGCATCACTACAATAAAAGAGAAGGAAGCGATTGCCGAGAACATGAAGAGGGCCAGAGTTTTTGAATACGGACAAAACGTCTGGAAGCGTATGCTCGTGTCGTCCCCTGCTACTTCAGCGATTAACGTACTTGGTGCAGCCCAGTACAGCATGGGCCAGTCTCTTGCTGATCTGTTTGCTTCTCCTGTACACTATTTAGCTGCGCTGGGCTACGGTTCCGTCGGAAACAAGGCTGCTGCAGAGCAGAACTTCAGGGCTGCTAAAGTATACGCAACCATCACAGGGCAGCGAATGCGCAACCTGTTGGACCCCTACACGACTAAAGATGCCTACATGGCGTTCCTTGAGCAGAATAAGGATGTCAAGAAGATACTTTATGAAACCCTGACAGGTGGCGTTGAGCGTAGTGGTAAGAGGTTTGCTATTGATCCAGAAAATCCGGCGTACTTACTTGCCGAGCGTGTAGCTGATGCAGCTTCCATGTTTACAGGTGTTCGTGTTCAGGATACTTTTACTAAATCTCAGATGTTTATGACGGAGCTTGATAAGCATATCCGTATAAAAACCGGAAAGACGCTGCAAGAAACCTTCAAAGAGGGGACTGTAGGCCGCGTTGATAATGATGTTATCGGACGCGCTGTTGACACTACGATGAGGTCTGTCTTTTCTAAAGACTACACAACAGACGATCAGCTTTTAGGAAGTCTTGCAAAGGGGGTTGAGAATTTCTCTAGTCAGCCGCTTGTCGGCACTATCTTGCCCTTCGGGCGCTTCATGAACAACGTGATTGCAACAACGTACCAGTGGTCTCCTGCAGGTGCTCTTAGTGTTATGTCATCCTTGTACAAAAAAGGACGCGGCTCAAAGCAACCTGAGAATATATCAGAAGCATTTGCTCGTGCTGCAGTAGGCACTACCGCCTTAGCCCTAGCAGCGGACTTCAGTAAAGAGCAGCGCGAAAAAGGAATGGGTACGTTTGACGTAGACTTGGGTAACGGGCAGCTTCTGAATGCGCGTAACACATTTCCGTTTTCCCTGTGGCTAACTGCCGGTAGAATTATTGATCTTAATCGAGAAGGGGAAATGGTCCCCCGCGAACTGGTTAAGGATTTTGCCGCACAGACTGCTGTAGGCCAGTTCGCATCAGATGTGCAGTTTGCCAATGACATATACAACATCATGGACGTTGCCTTTAACGAGGATCGTCAACTAGGAGCATCCCTTATTGGCAGTGCTTTTGCTAAACAGGGTGGTAGTATTCTCGCTGGCTTTACCCGGCCACTAGATGCGATCAACAGAATGACGGGTCTTCTTGCAGGCTCCGACGTAGCAAAAGACCCCCGACAGGCAGAGGGCCTACAAGCTGGCACCATTCAGGCTACGCGATATGTGGACAACATCATCGAAATCTTCACAGATAAGTTGGAGGGTGTTACCGGAGAAGAGCTTCGAGTAGCTACCCGTGAAGGCAAGATACAAGACCCTTCTCCTCTACTTAGCATTTTGGGGGTCAAGCTAAAGCCTAGCAGGACTGCTACAGAGAAGGCCTATTCTATGGCAGAGATGCACCCTTGGACTGCAAACGAGAGGAGTGCCATACCTGCATACGACAAGATCTTTAATGAGGCTATCGCACCTGCGTTTGAGGACTCAATGATGAAACTTATTCAGTCAGAAGAGTTTAAGAAAGGTAATGTAGCCCAGCGTCGTCGGCTGTTAACCGACACGAAGAATGCATTACGCTCTAACCTCCGTAAATTTCTGTTGGTATCAGGGGACGAAACAACATCCCTAATGGCGGAGCGTAGGAAGGCAGTTAACAAGGGAGATAAAAACGTGCGCTATCAAGCGAAACAAATGATGCGAGAAGAGTACGGTATTGAGGGGGGCATAAGAGACTACAGCGAAGAGGAACTAAGGCTTTACGAAAGTCTGATTGATTACTTAAAAGTGTAATCACTTAACGCCGTACTTCTCTACTGCCTCTCGTAACCACAGAAAGCTGCTAGTCAGATGGTCTCTGGCTAGCTCTGCTTCTCTGCAATCCCACACATTACTCTTGACGAGTCTCTCTACTTCGTTGATCTTACCGCCTAGTGTACGTACAAACGCCTGACGCTTGCGAGTGACATGTTCTTGTGCTTCTTTTTCTAGGTGGTTCATATTCTAGATACCTTCTTTAACAAAGACTTTAACCCACTCTGCGCAAATGTCGCTGCGCACAATGTCTTCAATACCGAACTCAACAATCGGTACATCCAGCATGTGTTTCTTAGCTAGGTGAATGATCTTCGACAGGCCGTCTGCCTCCTTAAGATCTGACTGTTGTACATCCCCGTTCAATACAATCTTACTGCCTTCGCCTACACGGGTGAGCAGCATCTTCAACTCATGCGTTGTGATGTTCTGCGTCTCGTCTACGATCACGAAGGCATTCTCAAAGCTACGCCCCCGCATTAGCGCAAGGGGTGCCATCTCGATGTTGCCATTCTTTATGCCGGTATCTACAGAACCTCGTCCCATGTGGCGCACTAGAACGTCCAACACAGGCAACGCCCACGGATATGTCTTCTCCTCAAGTGTACCGGGTAGAAATCCTATATCCCTCCCTACAGATACGTGAGGGCGAGTGATTACGATCTTGTCAATCTGTTTAGTAATGTAAAGATCTGACGCATATGTAGCAGTTACATACGTCTTACCTGTACCTGCAGGGCCAAGCACCAGTACCTGACAGCTAGCCTTCATAAAGTCCCACAGTTTTCGTTGGGATTCTGTACGAGGGGCAAAGGCAGATGTCTTTTTTTGAGACGCATTCTTGTAGTTAGTCTTACGCCGGGTACGTGTCTGCTTCTTAGGTGGTTCAAGATTATCCATCTGATAAATACTCTATTGCTGCTTGTAGTCTGTCTATGCTGTCTTCAAAAGCGCCTAATGCTCTGTTACACTTGTGGCACAGCCACCCTCTAAAAAGTTCTGTGTTATGGTCATGATCAACAACCCATGAGCCTGTCTTCTTACCTCCTTGACCGTCTACTTCTTCAGCATTCTTACTACAGATAGGGCATGTGTATTCTGCTGGGGGGTAATCTTGCTCATCTCTTATCTTAGCCCTTAGTTTTTGCATATCATTAGCGCAAGACTTGCACTCGGACCTGCGATAGTTCCCCCCGCTAGCAAAGCTGAAACAGCCGAGAGGTAAAAAAGTATTACACTTGCTGCACTCCTTACCTTCACCTCTTATAGATTTAACTACGTACTGTCCGAACAACTCTAGCTGCATAGCGGGATTAGTACCTCTTTTTATCTACATATTGTTTCAACTCAGTGTAACCCCCGATACGACTACCATCGGGGGCAAATACTTGAGGTACGGAAGAGATGCCTGCCTCTAGCATAAGATGCCCCACCCACTTAGAGGAAGGGCTACTCAGATTGTATGCAGTAAAAGGCAGGGCTTTCTCGCGAAACAAACTCTTAGCTAAGTTGCAGTAAGAGCAATCATCTCGTGTCACAAGTACATACATCTACACAAGATCCACGATCTCACAGCTATCACCTGAACACGCTAGGGTCTGAGAGCCTGCTGTGTTGTCTTCTACTTCATACGAGGACAGCTTAGACCAGTCGATAGTCTCTGGCATAGATGATTTACGCTCTTCGTATACAGCTTTATTGACCTCCTGATAGGGTGCCTGCTGATACGTGTGCTCACTGTAAGGCAGGAAGGATACGCCAGACATCTCGTCAAAGTGCTTATACACAAACGCACCCACCTCAACCCACTCATCCTTACGCACATTGATAGTGACAGACGGTTTATGTTCACACCAGTGGCGCTGATAAACGAGCCACGTTTCCAGCTGCTCTACTGCGGACATATCATGCGTAACCACCGCGTTGTCAGGCGCTTTGACAGGGAAGCTGAACACAACCGTAGTGTCGGGCTTCATTACGCAAGGCTCTGACGGGACGTTCTGGTCCATCATGAACTGCGTCAATGGATCTTTGACGTCGCCCCTGACTGTCCGAATGTAGTACGGGCTGTGTCTTGCATGAATACCGCTGGCTGAATCTACAAGCTGAGATACAGTGCCAGAAGGTTTAACACAAGTGATAGCGGCTGAAGCAGGGATTCCAAGTCTAGCACTCCATTCAGCATTAACTGATACAGCGACTTCACGAAGATGTTCAAGGGTCTTCTCCAAGCCTGCGTTCTTTACAGTCATAAGAGGGTTGTCCATGATGCCAGTAAGACTGACACCTAGAAGCCTCTCTTCTTCCGTGTTCTTTTGCCAGACTTTGCGGAGGTACGGGAACTTCGTATAGGTAGATTGAAGTGTTCCCAGTATTGTTGCCAGCCTGACTTTTCGTTCGAGGGAATCAATATCATCTGTAGCCCGGACCACAACTTCCGTAAGATTGCAGAACTGATACGGACGAAGAATGATTTCGCTGCAAGGATTCGTTCCAAACTCGTAGCCTCCATCCCGACGCCCAAACTTCTCAGCCTGCTTACGTGCGGCCTCTCTATTGAAGATGCCCCGCTCCCCTGAGCCTGACTCCACAAGCGAAGTCCACTCACGCAGGAACGATGTGCTATCAGGCTTCTCTGTGTAGGATACCGAGTTGTTAGCCAATGCTCGCTGTCCGTTGTTCTCCCACCATGCACCGCTCTTGGCGTGACGCATTCGATCATCAGACAGGTTAGACAAGGAGATCATCGCAGACCTACGCACACCGCCGACGACAACGACTTCGCCAATCTTACACATCAGATCATGACACTCGACAGACGAAAGCTTACGACCCTGTGCTTCTTTGAATGTACCAACAGCAAAGTTAAACAGATTGATCAGAGGTGCAGGACCAGAGGCACGGCCCCCGAATGTCTTAAGACGTGCACCTGATGGGCGTACACGCGACGTATCCCACTTGGGGATCTCACCTGACCACAGCAGGGCGAGCACTTGCCGGAATGCCTTAGCCCAGCCCTCTTTGCTGTCTTTAACAACAACTGTCGTCTCGCTGTCAAACAACTCAGGTACTTCAGGCAGCTTCGAAATGAACTGCCGCTCGACGGAGAAGCCGACGCCTGTGCCGCACAGCAGGATGAACATCGCTTCGTCAAAAGACTTCGGATCATCGACAGGCAAGTAGGAGCAGTTGTATCCTGCTACGTTGTCACGCGCAAAAGCAGGCCCTGCTGTCATCAAGGCCCGCATGGATGGCATAACTTCTAGGCCGAAGATCGCTTGTGCAATCTCATGGACGGTATCTGTAGGAACCTCACTATTAGGTTGTACAATGTTGTCGATGTATCGCTGGACAGTTTCTCCCCAGCTTTCTCGGCGTCCTGCCTCATCTAGCCAACGCGCATATCGCGACGTGTGAATGAAGGACTGGTAGTCTGTAGGTAAATAGTTATTCATCGGTTGTCACCCTCTCCTCTAATGACACCACGTTCTGCACGATCATTAAGTTTTTTGAGGTTCATTCTTGCAATCTCTTCGAGGTTAGACCCATACATATTAGCCACTGCTGTAACGTAGAATAGCACATCGCCTAACTCTAATTGAATAGCCTCTGCTGTTACACGGTTGTGATCACGGAATTGCTTCTTTGCTTTTTCAGCAACCTCCCCTGCCTCACCACAAAGGCCAAGAATGTTTTCTACAAAACGATCCTGTCCTTCCAAGACAACTTTACCTTCTACCCATTCACTGTACTGTTTCCAATCAAGCATTGAACCGCTCCTTTACTAGTAGGTTTTTTACATTAACGTCTTCATTATCGTAAAAGACATCCTGCACAAAGTCAAACACATCTTCTGTATGCGAATCCATATGAGAAGATAGTAAGCTGTTAGGCTCTTCTACTTCTAGTAGTAGTGTGACACTAAACTTTTTCATGTCAGGCACTACCTTTTGTAATCGTGTATTCATCTAGAATAGCTTCACTCTTCTCTGCGTCTTCTTGAAGTCTCACAGATAGGAGGCCTTCCAGTAATCTGTCTGCTCTAGTAGACAAGGCTTCTGCAAGACCTCTGTCTTCTTGGCCTAGCTGCACTGAAGCAAGAAGCATACAGGCATGATGTAGTAGTTCCCAAGTTACGTTTGAATCTACATCTTCCTCATTAAATACAGATGTCTCTAAAAAAGTATCTATGCCTTGAAACATGCCTTCCTCATCGTACACAGCAGACATACTAACTGAGACAGTGTGGTTTTCTACATCCATTCTACAACTCCTCTTCTATAAGAAAGGTTTTACTTTTTGTTCGCTTGCCTGTTTCTGCGAGCCACCCTTCAGGTAAGACTTTGTGAGACCACTGAAAGTTATGCTTATCACACCACTCAAAGTATCGGCTCTTTGCGCCCTTGTACAACCGGGCCTTGGCATTACTAAATACGAAACGAATATCTAACTCTGGATGTTGCTTCTGTATCTCCAGATGTTTGCGCCTGTCTTCACTGTCGAAGATGCCCTTTGTCTCTACGATAATACCGTTATCCAATTCAAAGTCTGGCGTGTATGTACGATACCGCAGATCTCGCCACTTTATTCGTAGGGCTTCATACTCAACCTTCTTCTGTTTTTCTTTTAAGTATGCAGCGACCTGTTTCTCCAAGCCGCTGCGATACCTATGGACGTTGTGTCGCCTCTTAGTAGTTGGCATCTTTGTTATCACCTATGTACACATAGTCTACTTCTGGGGGTGCCTTAGCTTTGCTTGACCTATTAGGCATAGTCTTCAGAGTAGGGTGGCAGTCCTTCTTGAAAGAGCAAAACTTACAGTCAATAGGCAGCACCATATTACCAGTAGTCTTTCTGCTAAACGTCTCAGGCACAGGATCGAAACACCTTTCGAAAGGCGCATCACTGTCTATATAGTTAGCTGTATCCTGTATGGAACTCATAACATCTTCTACGTCTACTGTAGACGCATCTACATACTTGAACTGACCGTTCGCTTTATTAACAGCCCACCATCCGCCGACAGATTTGTTTGCAGCTACAGCATAGCCTACCAGCTGTGCTACATATCCAAAGCTGTCATGCTCTTTGAGAACATCTACTGATGTAAACTTGTTGTTATACGACCACGGTGACGCAGACTTTACGTCATCAATCCTGCCGTCTAACTCCATGTCGTACTCACCTCTGACCTCCTGTCCATCAGGAAGTTGTAAGGTAACTGTAGCGTTGTCTTCAAACGTGACCCCAGCTGCAGTAAGCAGGCCTTTAAACACAGCCTCAACTATGTCTCCCAAGATCATGTTCATCAGGAAGTAGGGCGGCAGTGCCTCCTTATTATCTGGCTGGTTCTTTTCGAACCACAGCTGACAGGTTGGCTTGCCAATGTTCGACATCCTCAAGCGAAAAGGATCACGCCTACCAGAGCCGAACTGCTTCATCATGGCCTTCTTGATGTCGGAGGCGACCTTATCAGTCACCTCCTCCGTCATAGTTGCTTCACCCGCCATAGCCTTCTGCAGATAAAGCAGCACAGAAAGTTCTGCTGGGTGCTGCGTCTCCATAACTATTCTAGCTCCTCAACTTCTACGATGCTGTTGACAAGTTCTTTATCTCGGTCAGACATAAAGTCCTCGCTGCTTGAAGGATTGTTCTTCTCGTACTCACTCATCACCCAGCGGTTAGTCCCTTCGATGATATCTTTAAAGAGTTCCATTGTAGGCTTGTCTTTCTCAGACAAATCAACACGATCCCCAACAGAAATCACAGGCCTGAAGTAGGACTCACCGGATTCACCTAATGACTCTTTCTTATGTGAGAAATTGAACGTATTACAGATCGGGGGAATATTACGAGATGCAAGGGAGGTGGCAGCAGTCTTGATCTCTTTGATGCTCCTACTGTTAGTCATATCGAAGACCGTAGGGATATCCGTGTAATCTTCCTTTGAAAGTGCATTACCCTCAGCATCAGTAGGATTGTCGAGAGTAATCAGACCATAGTTTACATACACACGGCGGACACTTGAGATCTTATCCCGAACAGACTTAGGCAAGGAAGACATGTCTTCAATGTAACCACTAGGTCTTCCTAGATTAAAACCACCTGTAGTATCTTTCAGATCCTGACCTAGCTTAGTAGAGAGAACTGTTTTCTGAGAGACACGATTGTCATTGTCCCAGACTGTGTATTGCCATCGAAACGCAAAGGGCCGCAAAGTTACAGTCTCACTGAAAACATCCGGTGTATTCTTGTCGATAGTAAGTTTATACGAACCTGCTTTGATCACAGGTTTTCGCAGTGCATCGCCATCAATGATGATCTCTTTTTCAATAGCGGTCTGTGACATCTTCAACCGGGCGAGACTTACTCGTTCACTAGGCGCTGAATCAATGCCCATAAAATCTACAATATCAGCGATACCCAGATCGCTTAGTGTTACTTCTGTGCTCATGTAAGTTCCTTTCTGAGCGGTAGATAAAGAGGCTTAGTTATATTCCTAAACGTCTTTTGTGTCAAGCCAGTTAGGCCCTATCTTAGCTTCTAAAAGTAGAGGTACATTCATCTCTACCCCGTAAGCTTCTTGTATGATGTTATTCAAGTTTCCATTTAGATGCTCCACCACTTGTATTACGTCCTGTGTTTCATCAGGGTGAACATCCGCGACTAATGAGTCATGCACTGTGTTGACCAGACAGGACTGCATTCCTGCAATACGCTTCTCAAACTCTGTAAGTACAACAGGTACGATGTCACCTGTAGCGAAACCTTGCACAGGGTAGTTCTTGATCTGCGTGAAATGGCTAGGCGTACCATTTGCTCTACGCATAACGTGAGGAAAAGCATACTGCCTACCGCTGACGTTGGTCACCTTATTGAAACGCAATGCCTCGTTAGCTAGTTCGTTATGCCATGCTGCAATACCCTTATACTTCTCGACAAAGTGCGTGTAGTAGGCTGCTTCTGCTTTGGATCTTCCGTATCCTGTAGCCCCAAACAGAGGTGCAAACGTATGTGCTTTAGCCTCCTGCCTGTTCGTCGCCTGACCTGCATCGGAGATAACATCAGCGGTGTAACTGTGTACGTCGAAGCCTGTTTCAATCTCCTTCATTGCAACCTTATCCTGCGCTAAGAATGCAGCAACACGAAACTCTAGCTGTGCAAAGTCCGCCTCCATAATCTGACCACCTCCCCAACGAGACACAAAGACACGCTTCACAGGAAACGTATTACCTCGTGGCATGTTCTGCATGTTGGGGTTGCGACCTGAGAAGCGCCCTGTCGCCGTGATGTGCTGCGTAAGACCTACATGCAGGAAGCCATCCGTTTTAGTAAACACCCTGATGCCATCAACAAAGCTAGACAAGTAACTGCTCACAGCAGACAGCCTCTTCAAGTTAGACAGGAACGAGACAGCAGTATCCATGTTATTAGTGCGGGCTGTAGCTATCAGGGAATCCAACCTGTCTTTACCTGTACCGAAACCATTTGCAGTTACCCAAGCAGCAGACGGCGCAGCAAAACCTAAACCTGCCCGTTCGCTTAACTCCTCCAGCTGATACCCACGCGCCAAACAGTCTTTGCACTTATTGGGTTTAGCATAGCGTGAACCATCTTTCTTTGTTTTATATACCTTCCCTTCTCCTTCACACGTAGGGCATGTAAAGCAGCGCGTCTTCTTCAGTAAGATAGAGTTCTCCTCTACTGCATCCTTGAACTCTTTCTTGGTATCAACCCCATCGAACTGCTCTTCCCACGTAGACTTATCTTTTACGCGACGTGAGAAGATTACATGAGACATTTGTTCAGGGGAGTTGAGGTTGATCGGCGTGTCACCCATAAGACTACGCACTTCTTTTTGTAGAGTACCCTCAAGCGCAGCCTTCTCTTCCTCAAAGTCCTGACCCACCTTATCTAGTTCGTCCTTATCAACGGCGAAGCCTGACATGTACATTCGGGTAAGGGTTTTGGTTGCGGCAAAGGTGCTTGCTTTAACGGCTTCAAGGGAAGCACTTGCACTGTCGGCAAAGTCTCGTTCGATGCTGAGGTACAACTCGCCAGTAGTGCGCAAGTCAGCGCGAAGATAGTGGCACAACTCTTGTAGGGGTATTTCATCTGTATTGTATCCTTCCTTGAAGTAACGCTTCAGCGTATCATCTTTCTGTACAGACAACCTGCGCCTCTCAGCACAGGCTGCTAGGGATAGAGGCTCTTTCTGCCCCCGCAACAATAGGTACTCTGCAAGCATGGTATCATATATGTTACCATCATACTTGAAGCCACACTCCCACAGCCATGCCAGATCGTGCTGCAAGTTGTGACCTATCAGTAGGCTAGTCTTGTTGAGCATTGCTTGAACGAATACGGAGCCGGTGGCGTCTGTATCTTTAGAGTCCCGGTGATCCAGCGTTATGATGTGTGTCTCTTTGTTAGCATCCTGAACATCAAGCATACCTACCTGAACCAGTTTGTTACCCTGCTCGAAGGGGTCCATGTGGTTCTTACCACCTCGCTGTGTGGTTGTGTTCTCGACGTCTAGAACTAACTTCATTTGCCTTTGCCCGGATGCCACTCGATATGCGTCTTAAGGGATGATCGCATCTCCTTCATGATAAGGTCAAGTTCCTTAAGACACTTGTCCATCTGTTTAATTTTATCTTCCAGATCGACGATCCGGTTCTCTAACATGTGCATGTGCATAGCTCATCTCTCATTCTGTTGTACATATTAAGAGGTGTATAGGCTCCTGTCCCCATCAAGATCGCAATGTAACACGCCGTGCCAGCCGCCCTTTAGTTTGTTCTTTGCGATGTTCAGGTGTCGTTGCGTGTCTTGTTCATCAGCCCCCTCTACCTGTGGGTTCTTAGAGATGAGTACCATCAAGTCAGACTCAGCTGCTTTACCTGTCTTACTGCCTTCCATCATGGATTGATCTAAGAACACCTTACCCTCTGCTGCGGCGGATAACTGAGACATCCAGATAACAGCACATTTGTACTGCTTTGCAATGTTACGTGCGTAGATAGAGGCATCCTTCAAGTATACATCTGTCTTGTCCGACGTCTTACTAGAGAACTTATCGCCCATATCTAGAATAACAATGTCTGGTTTCTCGTGCTTTACTACCGCCTCTACCCAAGAAAGGTTTTTGTTAGTGCTATCTTTGATCCTGACATTTTGTTTTACTGTGTCGTACCTTTCAGCTGCTAGACTTACGTTACTGTGTACCTCATCCATCGTCATGTTGGTAGCGGCACTAAGATACCTAGCGCCCACACGCTCGTAGCTTTCTTCATTACACAAGACGATACACTTAGCGCCCTGATGTGCGAACCCGTCTGGCCCTGCAATCAGGGAGGCGTGAAAGGATGTCTTACCTGTGTTAGGTCTTGCACCTACCATGATAAGATGCCCACCACTGACGCCCTCTATCTTTTTTCGCAGGGAAGGGATGTTGAACTTCCACTGAGACTCCTGCTTGTTAGCAGCCATCAGAGTTTCAATAGAGATATCATCCCAGTCTACACGTATGCTGGGCGTGAAGTCATTCTTATAGTCGTCTAGCAAACGACGCAAAGGTTCCAGACTTTCTTCTTCCCCGTTCACGAACGAGAAGCCCATCTGCGCTACCTGCTCGCCAACATACTGCTGAAACAAAGAGCTGAGTGCATCCTCTGCGATCTCGCCGTGGATTGCCTTAGTCGATTGCATCTTCCTGAACAGATCATCATACGAGACTTTGGTCGCAGTCGTCATCGTCTTATTGGTTGCGTGAAACACAGCCTGTAGATCTTCTGTCGTCAGATCCGCCTTGTACTTCTCCATTGCTAAGTCGAGGCAGTCTTTGATCTTACGAACATCCTTCGAAAAGATTTCAGGTGGGCATCGCAGGCCTCTGTTCTTCTCGTAGAAATCTTTGTTGAGCAAGGCTTTCAATAAGCCTAGTTCCATTGTCATGCGGTCTCTCCTTTCTTTTAAGCTTAATAATTATTTCTCTGCACGTATCTCCGGCAAACTATTTACGAGACCTTTATCCATACGATCTGCAATCTCGTACCCGATACCGGCGTAGCCACAGATGTCTACATACGAGTCACGGTGCAGCGGCATGTGTGCTAGACGTGCCATCTTCACAGACAACAGAATCATAGCCATGTCATGCGCTGTTATACTACTGCCAGCGTAAGCGTTGTAGATATCAGCAGCCCTCTTGTGCATCTCAAATGGGTCGCCGTATTCTTGATTGCGATCCCCGTCAATCAAATCCGTTGCTTCCAAGGTTACGTCTGATCGTGTTGTCATGTTTGTCATCCTCTTTGGTTCTCTGGGTGCGGAACGTGGGTTGTTAGCAAAAAACGTCCGCGTCTTCAAGTCTTTCTTTTACTTGCTACGTAAGCATTTGTTCTTGATAGTTTCTATATCATTAGTTCGTCTATACTTCGGATCATCCTCCAAGCAGATTGCGATGGTCGGTAGGCCAGTCCACAGCGCGATCTCTCTGCGGTACTGGATAGTCTTATTCAGCGCATCAGGATCAAGTGCCACTAGAACACGGGAGTACTCTCCTATGTATTCCATATGCTTTTCGTTAAGCGATGTACCTAAGATCGCCATGCTAGTGACATCCTGTATTTCTTGTGCAGCTATGATAGCTGACAGGACATCCTCTACTATCAGCAATGTCTTACCTGACCCAGCGAAGTAGGCGGGTGCCTGTCCTGTGTATCTGTACCACTTAGGTATCTTACCTTTCAGCGATCTACCTATAGCGTCTATGATTCTGCCCTTCTTATAGATCGGGAATACACACCGTGCATCCTTGACATCATACATCAGCCCGTCCCCATCGACTTTCCACTTATTCAGGAAACCACGAAAGTCTTTCATCTCCGGAGTAGGCTGAACGACGTACTGCGGTATCTCCATCGTAGGTATCTCTTCACGTACTGCGTCCTGCTTACCTCTCTTGCGTAGCTGCATCTGTATCTCTTGAGCTGTCAGGCCAATGTTCACGGCACCCTTGATGCGACATGCTAACTTATAGCAGTTATATATGAAGCGCCCGCTATCGTTGAACACAGTGAACGTATTGCTACCTCGACAGACGGGGCAGGCACCCCGGTAAGTGCCGCCGGATTCGATGTTCAGGCCTTCGACGTGCTTAGTCAGGTTCGTCTTCGTCATCATCATTTCCTCTTGCAGCTAGCGCCTTTGCAGCACCCCTGAATGTGTTAACCATGTAGGGTCGCAGACTAGTTGCACTCTTATGCCCTGTCACCTGCATGATGCCAATGATATCAACATCACCCTCCATCATCTCTGTCACTGCTGTCCTGCGTAGGTCCATTGCAGTCAGAGTAGATGGCAGGCCTGCTTCCTCCAAGATCTCGTTAGTGATCCGAGATATGTCTGACTTGTTGTATGGATAGTAGACAGTATTCTCAGCAGTAACACGGGGCGCAACGTACTTCTGGAACCCGAAGTCCTCCTTCTGTTTGTGTAACATACGGCAAAGGCTTTTGCCTATCGGTAGGTGTACTGCAGCGCCACGCTTAGACTGCACGATATCCAGCCTGCACTCATCTAAGTTAACACTATCCCACGTCAGCAGACGCATGTCGCCTACACGCTGCCCCCACTCGTACGACATCTGCACGATCAGGCCCATGTTGCGCCAGTTCCACGAGTCGTATGCTGTTTCAAGGAACTTCTTGACCTGCTCCCGCTGCCACATCACACGGCGAGGCTGTGTAGATACCGTCCGCACTAGAGAGATAGGATTGTGATCCGCCATACCTGTGCGCATCCCGTACTTCCAAGCTGCACTGACACACGCCTTGCGATAGTTAGCAGACCGAACACCGGACGTCAGCCAGTTCTCGTATGCCGTGATCGCGTGACGCACCTCTAGCTTGTTTGCACGATAGTTACCAAAGTGTTTGTTGTGCTCGATAGGTGTGCTACCTGCCTTGCGTAGGTGTGTCTCGTAGTCCTTCTGCGTACCGCCCTTCAAACGTGCAAAGTCTGGGCTGTGCAGGTACGCATCGAATATCTTTCCAACTGTGTGTCGCATGTCCTCTCCATGTACATCATATAATTAGTCTACCGTATCACGCTGCTCCCAAAGATTGTAGGACTTCTGCCGCAATGCTGCGGATGTATCCGTTAGTGCTCGCTCCAACCTCGCCCTTGATCTCGTGTAGTGCATCAATCGCGTAAGCAAGGTCTCTCTCTAAAGTCGCGACACGATTTAGCGGGTGCCAATCATCCAGCGCAGCCCAACTTACAGGGAAGAAGCTCTCCATCCATTCGGCAATCGCGTCTGCCACCTCCCGTGTCTCTGCCTGTGTATCAGACGCCTGTCGTAGCGCACACATGTCGTGGAATGCGTCGAGGCTACCGGACCAGTACCACTCTGTCATCGTAGACTGTGGCAGTACCATGCGGGCCTGCTCTGGTGCTACTCCTTTCTCAAGCAAAATATCATAGAAGTCTAAGCTAGAGCCTGTCTCTACCATATACTCTGCCTGAAGATCGCCTACGTCCACGACCCCTTCTGACCCCTGCTTCTTGTCAGCGGATCGCCCACGCCACTCATCAGGTACGTAGAACTCTGGTTGTTTGTCTACGTAGCGTCTGCTGATCTCGTTCCAGCGCAGGAACTTATGCTTCACGAGCTGACGTGCGACGAACACGGGGGCCTTGATATGGAAACTGGCAAAGGCATGGCCGAAGGGCGACATGTGTCGGTGCTTTGCGAGATACTTAATCAGCCGGTGATCTTTCGGCTTAAGCGTATCCATCTCACCACTGTGTACCGTAACGGGCCAGTCACTATCTTGGGCGAACGATACTCGCGCAGCATTAACGACCGACAGATCAGTACCCATATGATCGACGTATTCTACTTGCATCATTTCTTGATCCTCTTCAGAGTGCGGTTCATCTCGCGGCTAGTATGGCGATAGCAGACTACGAAGCCCACAACGTAAGCAGCAATAAGCACTGCACAAAGTATCTGTAGACCTATCATGTTATTCTCCTCTTCCTTTTTTTAGAACAGCGGGTGATGTGTATCACCGTTCGCTATACGCTGTTTGATGTTAGCGAGTATCGCAGTCAGCTGGTCAGCCTCCTTATCGTTACCATCCCATGCTGCCTTGATCATCTTGTCTTCGACCTCC
>CERP01011960.1_pt1 | contig 15391 bp, 4 predicted proteins | sample 530801 | NCBI WGS metagenome assembly CERP01 (sample SAMEA2620991, study PRJEB7988) | marine metagenome | biome: marine biome (ENVO:00000447); feature: surface water layer (ENVO:00002042); material: "saline water (ENVO:00002010), including plankton (ENVO:xxxxxxxx)" | depth 5 m | reverse complement strand
ATCTTTACTAGCCATAGAAGCTTCTTTAGTTACCTCTATATTTTGATTTCTTACTTCAGTATTTGCTTTTAAATTCTTTTTTGCTGTTTCTAAAAGTAATTTATTTACCGGAGTTGGATTAATTGCATATTCAAAAACTTCTGTAGCAATGTTTATGTTATCTATGCTTTTTTTATTAGTAAATAATTCTTTAAGACCTTCAGTACTTAATATTTCGTTTCTAGCTTGTTCTAAAACTATATCATATAAGTTCTCCCCTTTACTATTTACAGTTTCTTTTAAATAATCTTTTAATTCTTTTAATGCAAATCTTTTTGTACCATAGCTAGCTGTAGGTCCAAAAGCGGCGTCCACCTTGTTTAATAAACCTTTAGGTATCAAGCCTTGCACGTTGCTAAGAATACTTTCACTTGTCTGAGCTTCAAACTCGCCTTTTAAAACACCCAATACTTCAGAAGCTGACTCTCCAGCACTTGGGTTAAAATGCTCTCCTTTCATTTTAGCAAACTCGTTAGCTTTCCAAGTAGCGTATTGATCTAAAGTATAATCTGGACCAATTTTTTTAATTAATTTTTTAGGATCTGATTTAGCTTCCGCAATTGCTTTATCATATGCTTTTTTCCATAAAGGATTTCTTTTGTCCATAGTTTGAAAACCTTCAGGTCTATAAACAAATTCCATTGGTATTAAGCCTCTTTGCCCAGCTATCATACTGGTGTTAGCTCTTCCTAGGTTCCATATAAAGTTAATTCCTTTTTCTAGACTTTTTAAATTATTTTTTTTAGAATTTAAATAATCTTTTTTTATTGCAGATATTGCTTCTTGAGCTTTTCTATAGTTCTCTGCGTCTACTTTAGGATAAGCCGCTTCTTTTTCTAATTTAGTTACTAACTTTCCTTTTCTTAATTTTTCATTGTAATTTTTAAATTGACCGGTTACGTTTTGAACTTTTATATTTTTCCAATCAACACTTTCTATAAGTTCTTTTGTTTCATTAGATAATATTTTATTTTCTTTTAAACTCTTATTGTTTTCAAGACCTTTTTTAAAACTTTGATTATCTATTTTTAAAGCATCAATAATTCCTTTAGACTCTCCACCTTTTCCAGATGTTTTTTCTGCATACCCAACAAGATGTTCTATTTGCTTACTTGTTAAAGCATTAATCATTTCTTTTGGAAAAACATTTTTAGCAAAATCTATAATACTTGATTGAAATTCTAAAAGTTCTTTTTGCCTTACTTGAGGTAATTTATTTTCCGTATAGAAGAAGCTTTCTTGATTTAATATTTTTTCTAATATAGGTTTTAAAGTTTCTACAGGAACACTAAGGTTTTTAGATATTACATTTAAATTTTCTTTATTTAAAACTTTATTTCTAACTTGTTTGATGTAACCAGAACTTTTTACTCTTGGCTGCGAACCTTCTAAAACATTAAAGTAAGTATCGTTGATAAACTCTCCAAGTTCTGGATTCTTTACAGCTGCTTCCTCCATTGCTTTTCCACCTTTTAAAAACTCACTAACGACTTTTTCTACTTCTTTTTCTGATACTTTTTTATTTGGATTTTTTATATTATATTCTCTTGTTAAATCTTTAGATGCCATTACAGTTGATGGATCAACTTGCATTTTTTTACTGATTTCTGCTATCTCTCTAGGTTCTTTACCTATTATTTTTAAGTTCTGTGGAGTAGCATCTCTAGTTAATCTATCAACTAAACCTTCTGCAAAAGCTGTTTTTCTAGTACCTCTCAACCCGCTTTTAGCTCCAGTTTTAGGATTTATAGTTGGCGCTAATATGTAATCTGATAATTGCTTTGGTGTAAAGTCTTTAAATTCATATATGTTAACACCTTGAGCAGTGTTTTCTACATATACTTTGTCACTGAGCATGGCAGCGTCGATCTCCGATTGTTTAGTTAAACGTCTTGGAGGTTTAGTAAATATTCTATTCTCAGGTTTAGTTTGACTTTCTAATCTAACAAAAAATCTAGGATCTAAAGTTTCTTTCATTTTTTCTGCCATTTTTTTAACAGAAAACTCATAGTTTTTACCTCCGCCTAAAGCTTTTTTAATTTTATTAGTTAATTTAATTCTAGAAGCTTCCACTATGTAACCTTTAAAATCTTTTGTTTCTATTCCTGGAACTTCACCTTCAAATATCTCTAATATACTTTTATTAATATCTTGTTTTAATTCTTTAGTAAATATCTCTGGAAAGTCTCTAGTAATTTTAGATTTTGGAGTTACTTTAGCTTTTCTTTCTTCTGATGCTATTATTGCTTCTTCTGGTGTTGCATCTTCAGATTTAATATCAAACTCTTTTTCTCCCTCTGCTCTTTCTTGTCCTAATCTTTTTTCTTGACCTTCAAATTTACCTTTTTTAGCTTGTTGAAGTATTTGACCATATCTTCTTTTTAAATTTCTCTGCATGTAAGCTCCGAAAGGTATACGCTCACCATCTACAATAGGTTTATAAGTTTCAATTAATCTAGCTAATTGCTCTTCGTATCCAGATCTAAATTCTTCTACTGAAACTCTTTTGCTAGGTTCTAAAGCCATAGCTCCAGCACTTTTAGCTGCTTTGTTAGCTAACTGTGTGGCTTTACCTATGTTGTTTTCAGATAATTCTTTTTTAATTTCTTTTGATAGTTCTTGATCTTTAATATCTCTAACTCTAGTATCTCCAGCTTTTATTATCTTTTCCTCTATTTTAGTATTTGCATCAGCTATTTCTTTATTAGATTTAGATACTACAATCTCTTTGGTTAGATCTTTAGAAGCCATTTCTTTTGAGGCTGCTGCTCTATACTTGTTTTCTGGTAAAGTTCTTTCAGGAGCCATTTTAAAAGCTTCTATATTTACAGAGTTTAAAAAACTAGTATTTTCATCTGACAAAGCAGCCATGAAAGTTTGAAACTTATTTTGAATCTTAGTACCTTGTCTAGCACTTTGACCCATAGAGGCTAATAAATCTATTAAATCATAAGCTGTTTGAGGTGGTTCAATATTGTTAGCACCCATTTCTTTAAATACATCTTTAAAGTAATTTCTCATTTCAGCTAGCTTACCACTCATTATACGAGGGTTTTGATAATAAGCTCTTGGATTACTTAAGCCCTCAACCATAAAAGCTAAATACTCTTCCATCCTTTCCTCTGCACTTCTTTCCTTATATCCTTCTTCAACAAGCTTTTTTGTTTGTTTACCTGTTAATTTTATCTCACCTATTTCTCCTGATATAAACAGATCAACATCAACGTCTCTAAACATGTTGTCAAACTTTTCAAGCATTCTAAACTTAGCTTCAGGATTATTTTTGTAATAAGTTTGTAAACCTAAATGTGTTATTTCATGTAAAGCTTTACCTGGCGTATAATATTTTAAATCAAAATACATTCTACTACCATCATTAGTTATTTCAGCAGTAGAGTTTTCACCACTTCTAAAGTTTTCTCTAAATGAAGGATTTTTAGAAGAGTTTCCAAAAAGAATTTTAGGCGCTTTGTACTCTGGATCAAAAGACTTTAAAACCCTATTAACAGGATCCATATATCTTTTGTTAAAGTTCTTTTCAAACGTGGCTTGATCAGCTTGTTTAGGATCTAGCTCATTAGATATCGACTCATTAAGAGCATATTGACTCAACATGTTAAAGTCTGTAGAATATTGGTTTAAGTTAGACTTTTCAGACTCAGTTAAATATTTTTCTTTTTCTTCAATTGATTTAAACTCTTTATTTAGTACTTCTTCACCTTTTTCATTAGTAATGTACTCACCTCTTTCAGCGGCGGCTTTATCATTTATATTATTAGCTTTTATTTCTATAGCATCCATTAAATCGTACTTTGCTTTAGTACTCATAAAGTCTACTTTTTTCAAATGATGAATACCTAGCATAGAAAATTGACCAAGGCTAACTATCATTCTTCTTTGAACCTCATCTAAATCACCATAAGCTTCATTCATAGACTGTCTAAATGTTTTTTCATTCATTAAGTCTTCATACACAGCTTCTGAAACTTTTGAAAACTCAGAAGCTCCCATACCAGAAACTCCACTAACCATAATCTTGTCAAAAACACCTTGCCATCTTGCTAATGGACCTTTTAACTTTATCATGTTTTTAGTAACGGCTCCAAAAGTATAAAAAGCAGCACCACCAGTTGGTGGCATGTCAAACAAGGTTTGCATTTTTACCTCTTCTATTCCCGCGTTTAATATGTGCTGGAATATTTTACCCATCCTAGGAAAGGCTTTAGCAACGCCTGCTGGTCCTAATGCGCCACCAGTAGCTAAATCTATAGCTGCTAACTCAAGAACCATAGGAACAAACTCCCCGGTCCCACTATATATAGCTTCACCTAAACTTTGATCTAAGTTTTCTTTTTGTTCTTTGTTTAACTTTATCTGCATGTTGTTTTTGACAACATATTCAGAATTGTTATAATCTTTTATAATTTTATCAGCTGCATTAATATCAGCTCTTGTAGATGTACCTGATAAACCACCTAAGAATCCCTCTACTTTTTGTCTATCTTGAGCAGTACCATCTCCCATTTCAGAAATAGCTCCAGCGGCAGACTGAATAAAAGTTCCACCACCACCTATTAAATGATCTACAACACCAATACCAGTATGTTCTTTATCATATACAGTCTCCATTTTAGCAAGATCTTTATTGAGGTATGTAAAATCCATTAAAGCCTGCTCATTCATTAGCTCAGAATAATACTGTCTTTCAAATTGCTTAAAATCTTTAATATCTTTTGCACTCATAAATCCGCTATCGGATAAACTTACATCAACTATTTCTTTTCCTGTTTCACCTTTTTTAAAGCTTAAACCTAACTGATCAATAGCACCTTCAAAATCTTCAGTATTCAATCCCATTTCTATTATATCAGTATAAGAAACATCTATATATCCACTTTTAATGTCTTTTGGCATCAATTTACCGCTAGCTAATAAAGCTTTTATAGGTTTTTTGTTTTGTTGAAATTGACTAGGTATTACTGAAATTGCTCTTTCTTCTTGACCTTTTATATCTTCTTCATCAAATCTTATTCTTACTTTCTGATTTCTACCAACTTGTAAGGTTCTTAATTTTTCTAAAGTAGCTTGATTAGTTTGATCTTTTAAAATTTCTTGAGGAGTAAGTGTAGATCTTTGAGAGTTTTTTAATGTGTTTTCCGCATTTGTAGTAGAGTTTTTGTAAACGTTATTTAGTTTTTCTCTTTCTTCGTCGGTTATAGCAGGTCTGTTATTAAGCCAAAACCCGTTTATATCTCTAGATGCAGATTCTTTGTATTTTGCATTAAAAGTTTCTGTAAAAGCCTTTAGCTTGGTTTCAAGATCTAACTTTTGATTAACTAAGCTTTCACTTCCTGTAGAATCAGATGGAGATTTTAATCTTTCATTAACATCTTTTAAATCTTTTTTAACTTTTTCAACTTCTTCATAAAAATCAGCTTCTACTTTTTCTTTTGTGGTTAAAGAATTTTTCCAATTTTCATTTCTAATTTCTTTTTGCGTGTTATCTAAACTTTTTATATCTGTTTTTTTCTTTTTATAATCTTCAAAAAGCTTTTTAGGATTTAAATCCTCTATTGCTTCTTCTTTAATTGTTCCCCAAATAGCGGTAAAACCCTTCTCATCTGTATAAGGTATTTTAAGAGCTTTTGAAGCCGCTACATAATCTAAATAAGATTGATCTTTTAAATATTCAAAATCAGTTTCAGGATCCATCATAGCTAGACCAGGCATTTTCGTAGACGTTGACCTATCAAATCCTGTTTGTTTTTTGTTTAAGTTTTTGTTAAGATTTTTTAACTGTTGTACAATTACAGTTTTAGCAGTGTTTCTCATATTGTACATATCCTCTGTAGTAGCTGGTGAAGATATTTCTTCTTGGTTCTCAGAAACTCTAGACCCATATGGAAAGTAAACTTTTTCTTGAATAACAGCTTTAATACCCGGATATGTTCCTGTTTCAGCTTCGTAACCTAAATCATCGTTATATTTGAACAATTCTTTTTGTTCTGGAGTTGATTTAATCCTAGCTGAGTCTATAGTTTTTATTAAGTTATTATAAGACTGTTTACCAAAAGACTCTCTGTCATCTATGTAACTACCATCTTCTCCGTATTTAGTATACTCCTTTCCTGGTAATGATGAAAATCCAGATGTTGTGTTAAAGTCAGAATTTAAAGGTATTACAGTTTCTCCAGCTGGTGTAGTCACAGTTATCTCATCTCTCATACCACCACTAGTATCAAAACTTATTAATCCATTTTTAATATCCTCAGCGTAAAAATCGTTAAGATTTTTCAACACATCATCTTCTTCAAATTTACCTTGAATTTTATCTATAGAAACATGTTTTGATTGTTCTTCTTTAACAGGTTTTTCAGTGTCAACTTGCTCTGTTGTTTCTTCAACATTCTCTAAAGTTTCGTTACTTAATAATCCATAAGTTTGTTTTATATTATTAAGCTTATCATCATCAAGACCACCTTCATCATACTTAGAGTATAAATCACTTATTAATAAATCGTAATCATCTCCGTAAGTTTCATTAATTAAACTTATCTTGTCTTGATCTATTTGTTGATCAGTTTTTTTAGAATAAAAGTCAATTAAAAAATCATTTATCATATCACATCATACTTTTTAGAATAGTCAATTAAAAATTTATTAAGTTTTGTTTTATTCATTAAATCTTTATCACTAATAGGAACTTCTATAGCATTATAACCACCGGTTACACTCTTTAATTCGTAAAGCTTGTTTGGGTCAGCACTTTTCATTGCAACTCTAGGGTCATCTCCATAAGCAAATTTAGAAGGACTAAACAACCTAATTCTTTCTAAAACTTTTCTTCTTTTATCTTCTAATGTAAGCTCTTGCTCCTCTTCTACATCTCCTGTTGGGTATCTAGTAACAACTTTTTGCTTCGCTAGTATATTTTGCTCTATCCAGTTGTTATGGTCGTGGCTTACACGTTTTCCTTTTTTACCCTTGCTAATTCCAGTTTCTTCTACATCTCCAGTAGATGGTTTCTGTTCAATAGTAGATTCGCTAGTTGTTTCTACATTAGTTTTAGGACCCCAAGCGTTATCAGCGGCTGTATACATTAAACTAATAGCTTCTTTTCTTTGTTCATCAGTATTTAACCATGGGGTTCGCTCATTAACAGGTAAATCCCTTGTTAGATCAGCCCAATAACCTGGCATATTTTCTTTATCATTCATCATTAAATCCATAGCTGCTGTTAGCTCTGTTTTATAATTAGAACCATCTCCAGTTAAAGTTTTATTTTTCTTTACAGTTCTTTTAGTACCATCAGGATCATAAGTAGTAACATCAACTTGTTTAGTGAAGTTTTTAGACTTTTCTCTTAACATCGTTTCGACAATAGGCTTAGCAGCTTGTGTAAAGTCAGGAACAAACTTGATAGGATATTGAGGATTTTTACCAGACATTATATCATTTAATCCTTTTAATGAGATTTCTTGACCAGTTTCCTTGTGTTTTACCATTGACTTTCCATCAATAACGCTATATTCTACTTGAGAGTTTCTTTCAGGACTATTCATATCAGTCACTATTTGAACTATATTTTTTACCTCTGCAGCTTGAGTAGGATCGGCAGGTAGTAAAATAGAATTAGCTCCAGATTCAGGAGCGTTTATAATTTTATCAGATAATGCTGCGATGTTAGGTATGGAAGTTTGAAAAACATCTAAAACGTTTTCGTAAGAAGCTACTTCTTTAGCACCTTGCATGGGGTCTAAATCACCTAGTTTCATCTTAGAATTGGCTCTAGCTGTTTTAACAGCCAAATCCATCATTTGGTTTCTAACACTCTCATTAAAACCATCAACGCCTAATTCTTTACCTGCTATAAGTTTTAAGTTTTCTGAAATGGTATCTTGCTCCTGCTTTTGAACTTCTTTTATTTTCTTATCTTGCTCTCTCCACTTTTCAAGTTCGTAAGCGTATTCAACATCTTTATTGTACTTGACGCCTTGTGCAGCTTCTCTTGCTAGTCCACTTATTCCAGATAATCTACCTGGTCTTATTGTTTTTACTTTTGGCATAGTTTAAAATTTATACTTTCCCTGTTGTACTAAAGTTCCAGGTTTAAGTCCTTGTTTAAGTTTAAAAGCATTTAAAGCTTCGTAAATTAACGCAGCTTCTTTTTTATTACCACTTGACTCTAACTCACGATATCTTTTCGCCATTTGATCAATCTTATCCCATGTGCTAGGTGCGTCAAACTTAGCCATTTCTTCATCAAAGTTGAATCCAGCTAATGGTTTATTACTAGGGTTTGGGACGTTATCTGTTTTTAATTGATTATCAAGAATCTCTCCTCCTTGAGCACCATAGACATAGTTTCTTACAAAATCCTGCCCTTCTGTAGATTGTTGATTGTTAGATCCATCTTCAGATTGCTGCGATTCATTATAATCTTGCTGCTGTTTGTTTTCTTGTTGATCGCCACTACCTAGTCCTCTAGCAGCTTGCATACCTAAGCTTCCTAATGCTCCAGCCATATCCGCTGCTCTTTCACCATATGCAAATTGCTCTGTACGTAGTTGATCAGCTTTACTTTGCTCGTAATCCATTTGCTGACCTTTTCTTTGCATTTCAGCATTTTGAACCATTATCTCTCCTTGAGCTTTTAATCTTTCATTACCAACTTCCTGCTTTTCAATATCAGCAGCAATACCAGCTTTACTTTTCAACGCTGCTTGAGCGAGAGCAGTAGCACCACCGGCAGAAGCTCCTTGAGCTCTTAATGTATCTAGTGTATTAGCTAAAGCTTTGTCAGTTTCTTCCATTTTAATCTGATTAGCTTGAGTAGCAACACTTAAGTTTTCGTATGGGTTATATATAGGTTGATCCATATATTGTTTCATAAGAGTATCTACATATCCTTGTTGTGTTTCTAAGCTAGTTTTAGCTTCATTTCTTTTTATAAAAGCATCGACCCCTATAACAGCAGCTGGGGCTGCCGCGGCTAATGCTGCAAACATATTATAAGACTCACCAGGTCTTTGGTTATTTTTTAGTAAGTCTTCATAATAACTTTTGTCTATGCTTACTTTGTTCTCGTCTTCTTTTCCCATAATATTTTTATCTTGATGATATTACAAATTCCGTTGATATAGCAAATAACTGTTTTGTCCCGCCTATGTTGGTAGTTTTATCAGTTGAAAATTTAACCGTAGCAAAATGCCCTTTTATACCTGTCATTGAAGCTCCAAAATTTACTTCCCCAGGTGTTGCTAAACTATCATTAACTATATTAGCAAAATATTTATTTTCTTTTTCTACAAAACCAACTCTATAAGGTACTCCTTTTTCAATATAGTAACCTTCTTCATAACTTTTAATACTTTTAGCAGTATCCAAGCTTACTTCAGTAGTAGGAGAAGTGTCTTGAGTGTCTGTAATCATAGAATCCATTTGCCAACCACTACTTCCTTCGTAGTTTATCGTCTTGAAGTTTTTACTAGTAGAAGGGTTAGCATTAAAAACTAAAGTGACTGATGATTCATTATCTACAGAATAAAACTGATTAGCGTTTGATGACTCACTATAGTGTATATATAAAGAGTTAGTTTTAGTAGAGAAAAAATTATTTTTTAAACTAACCATTAAGTCAGGTCTATAAGTGTAGAAAGTAGTCCAACCAGAAACACGCTCATCAAAAGAAACTGTACTATAGTAATCACTTGTTTCATCTAATGTTTTACTACCAGAATGTCTTTGTATAGATAAAGTGTAATTGTCATTGTAGTTATCTAATCCACCTAACACTTTGTCTTTTTCAAAATAAACAAATCTAACTTTAGGTGAAGCTCCAGGATCTGATGGTTGATAAACTTGTAAAGGCCCGTTGTTTATGTAGACGCATTTAATAGTTACATTATTTTTCTTTAAAGTTCCAACTCCAAGCACATACGAATTAGTGTCAAACCACACACCACCACCAGCTGCTGATGTATTTAAATTTAATTGAACTAAAGAACCTACTATAACACCACTTAGATCTAACTCTCCTGGATCTGCAAGTTCAAACCAAGGACCTAGTGGTGTAGGTATAGATGGTTGAGGTGGATTAGTTTGGAATCTAGAGTCTTGAGGACCTTGAACTATAGTACCAACGCTTGCGCCTGTGTTAATATAGTTAAGTGAATACTCTTGAGATGTTAATTCTATTTTATCAGATAACTTGGATAGTTCGTCTCTAAAATGATCTTTCATACCATACTTTGATATTTCAGTTAAACCATCTCTAGATAATCTCATAACAGCACTTCTGTCTTTATCTGTAAAATATCTTCTAAATCCAAAACTAGCAAAACTTTCAGGATTTCTACTAATACCATAATCTCCAGAGTAAGGAGTTACTTGACCTATAACGACATTAGATGTTGATCTAATAGGTGTTCCTTCAGCTGTGTATACAGCATCTTTATCTATTAAAGCCTGACTAACTTTGTTTTCTTGAAATATAGTCAAGTTGTTATCCATAGCATATATAAGCTGTATAGATCCGCTATGAGGATCAACACTTTTAGTTATATCTTCGCCTATTGAAAAAACATTAGTTTCGTTAATATTAGTTCTTGAGTTAAATATTCCAGAGTATATTAAAGAGTTTTTTCTATATCTAACACTGTTTGTTTCTTCCAGTAAATAAGCTCTAACGCCTAAGTCAGCTTGAGAATTATTAAAACCACCTCTAATTCTAGACTCTTCTATAACCCAATTAGAACCATTTAGTTGATTAAAATCATTGCTTGGGATTTCATAAGCATTTGTTTTTGGGGCATCTACATTTCCACCTGAAGGTATTGTTTGAGGAAAGTTAGGGTATTTGTTGTTTATATAGTTTAACTTAGGTAAACCAGGAAATACCTTAGCATAAATCTTGCCTTCCCCAGCAGAATTAGCTTCTATTAACGGGGTAGTTGCTTGTTTTAACCAGAATGTGTTGTAGTATTTTACTTCTAAACGATAGCTCATTATCTTGTTATTATAAATTCAATAGTGTAATATTCTGAAGGAAGATAACCAGGGCCTCTACTAGCATCTACAGCTCTACAATTTATTAAAAAATACCAAGCTCCTTTAAGTTGGTTGTTATAGTTGTTAGGCATTTCACTCTTATAAATAGGGTATCCTGTAGGATAATCAAACAGTAACATGGGAAGATCTGTTTCGTTCTCTAAAGAACCTTGATCAAAAGCATTTAAGTTGACCGGATATTGTTCATTAAATCTAAATTGATCAGTAACGTTTGTTTGATTCAGTTCGCTTCTTCTATAAAACCTACCTTTAGTAGCTGGTGGTCTTTTTTCAGGTACGTTAGTTGTTGTTATAACGTCAAATAAACAGTCTCTTCTTGTAGCACTTACAACTTCATGTGTGACACCTATTAAGCGTTCTACAGGTAAAGGAGAGTAAGGAGTGGTTGTATTGTATATTTTAGCATTATCATTATTTACATCAAAACTTGTTAAACTTTCAAAACCATTAGTTTCATGAGAAACGTAACATATAGGATAGTCTCCAAGAACATGCGCTCTATATACCCAAGAGCTATTAGCATATCCAGTGTAAAAGTTATTAGCTGGGTTTCTATCTGGACCATTAGTATACATGTAATTATCTTGGCTAGATGCTAAAAACTGGGTTAACCTTGAGTCTGGTTGATTTCTTACAAGTTGTCCAAAAACAGGTTTATAAGTGTTATTTCCATCAATATCTTTACTAGTAAAACCTTGCATCCTGTATATAATAGGCTGTAAATTAGACTTAGACAAAGTTATAGTTTGTTGAATAGCTAAACTTCCTGCTTGAATGTTTAGAACCACTTCGTATCTATCAACTACTCTAGAGTTTTCGTCAAACGGTTTATGGTTATTACCTGTTAATTTAAAAACCCATATAGGAGGAGTGTCAGGAGCTACAGCAGCGTTTTCCTGGAATATATCGAAAGGATAGTTGTTAGTTACAATACCGTTAGCACCTCTAACTTCATGTATGCTAACAGTAGCATTCTGAGAAGCTGATCCAGAAATAGGTGAGCCATTTACATTTAGAACTGTAAATTCGTTAGTTATAGCATCACCATCACGCATGCTTTCTAACCAACCACTTAAAGATACCTGCTCAATACCACTAACAACACCAGCGCCAGTTGGGTCGATATCGTTTTCAACGCCGTTGTTTAACTCACTAATTTTTCCAGATGTAGATGTTTCGTAGTATATTTCTATAGCAGATTCAAAAGGTTTTGTTTCAAAAACCATTAACTCACTAGAAAATTTCCAATTAGGACCTTCTTGAATATCAGAGCTATAACCTAATCTTTGTTTTGTAGATAAAGTAGCTATTAAAGGATTTTTATTGTTTTTTAAATAAAAAGGATCTACTTCGCCAGCTATACCAGGATATATAAAAGTACCCACGCTATATTGAGATGTAGGAGCAGCATCATCTTCTCTTACTGGAGGAGCTATATTAAGATAATGTAAGTCAATATTTTTATACTTAGTCCACTCTCCAAGCTCTCTAAACGGTCTAACATTGGTTACATCCTGCTTTTTGACATCTTCTTTTGAGTTTTGTCTATTTATAGCTGGGTATGTGTTATTAAAATTTGAATTGTTAACTCTATTGTATAGAACTGTACTAGATGAATATATATTGTCAGAAGGACCAACTTCTTTTAGCTGTCTTGATATTTTTTGTATATTGTCATTGAATAAAGGTGTGTTAAACACGGTTGACTCCTCACTATATCTCAAGCCTTTTATAACAACTGTATCTTCAGTTACAACAGCATCGTTTTTAGTATATAAAATGTTACCACTTAAACCACCAGGAACGTATACGTTATAATAATCTTGTTCTTTTTGCTTTACAACAACCTTGTAAGTATACCAACCTAAGGGATTATCTTCGCTATAAACACCACTATATGTTGAATTTTTTTGAGTATTAATTATACTGTCTATGTCAACTATTAAAGATTCACCAGGCCAAAATAAAGGATTTGTACCTCCATTAGTGTAAGCGTTGTAATAAGTGGAATTTAAAAAAACTGAGCTAGTAGCAGAATCATTTATTATAACGTTAGATGATCTACCATATCTATCTTGCAAGACTATTCCCACTTGATAAGATCTACCTTGTTTTAAAGTGCTATTATTATACTCTATATCTGTAACGCTACTTCCTTGACCTTTATCTATTGAAGTTAAAGAATATTTTAAATCAGTTGGTGTCTCGTTGTTTTGTAAAAAATTTCCATAAACAATTCTATTGCCAGTTACCTCTTGAGTTTTAGCTCTTAAAGGAACTATATCACTTACTCTAGTAACCTCTTTTTCAGGTAGTATTTTTGTAGGCTTTTGAGAACTGTAATTATATATAAAATTATTATTTAAAGAATCTACGCTTACAGTCGCTCCGCTGCCAGTAGGGGTTGATCCAAGTGCTGGAATACTTAATATATCTCCAACTCTATAGTTTTCTCCACTAGCTGTTATAGTTACAGCAACAATAGCTCCACCGGAAACAGATACTGTAGCTTTAATTCCAGAACCTAAATTTGTTTGATTAGGGTTTATGTAAGTTAATTCAACATCTGTGTAATTACCATTTGTGTATAAAGACCCAGTACTACTTATAGATATAGAATTAGGACTACCAACAGAAAAATCATCAGATCTTAAATCAGCTATAACTTTTATATTTTCATCAGAAGATGATTTATACAATATTTGGAGTTCTTTTATTTTTAATTTATCTTTAATAATGTTTGGCGCATAAGGAAGCTCTATAACTAAACCAGCTGTTGTTATTTGGTTTTCCATAAAACGTACAATGCTCGACTCTTTAGTAGATTCATCATCGCCATCTAAGAAATAACCATATTGTTTAGGAACAAACGCGTGTTGTGAAAAAGGCGCGGCTAATGAATATTCATCATCTTCATACTTGAATCTATAACTAAATCTAACAAAATTTTCTTCTAAAAGCTCGTGATCACCTTCAAAATTAGCATTATAATTTGGATTTTTTAAAGCTACACTAAAATTAGACCCTGATTTCCAGTCTAGAGATGCTTCTAAATCTGGTATAGAAGGATCACTAGGGCTGCTGTCTACAGATTCAAATATTAACGAGTTTGGAGATACAATTCCTTTTATGTGAGCATACTTACCATTAGGCTGATCTGATTGAAAGACCTTCATCTGCTTGTTACTCCAAGGAGGTGTAGCACCAGTACCTAAATACTCTATGACATCAGTGTAGGATGGAGAGCTAGTAGTGTTAAATTGTAATTTTCCTTTTGGATTAGAAGAAAAAGCGGTTATCTCAGCTGGCGCTTGAAAAAAGGTTGGTAACCATTCATCTTTTTCATTTATCAATGTTCCCTCATTGTAACCATTAGTTTCTTTAACAAACGAAACAGAAGTATGAGGAGCAAATTTAGCTACAGATATGTGGTCTTCATTAGTGTAATAAGGCGAGTTTGAAGTTGAAGGATTAGCTATAGCTGTTTTTACATTTATTTTCCTAGGTTGATTTCTATTATCTGTAAAGAAAAGTAAATCTTCTATTATATTTATACCTAAAATAGGGTGTGTTTTTGAAAAATTTAAAAAGGTTCCAGATACTAATATGTCAAACTTAATATTAGCAAAGTTTATTTGAGAAGGACTAGAAGAAGATGGTAATTGACAATATATTATATAGTGAGCAGCTGCGCTTCTAACAAAATCAGTATATTGATTAATACCACCGTCAGTTGCGCTTGGAATAGAAGTGTTACTTAAAGAGTCAGCTGAAGAGTCTGTAAAGTTAGTAGCGAATAAATAAATTCTATTATTTACTTCATCAGCATATGTTCCTATTATTTCAAGGTTGTAATCTGTAAGTCCAAAGTTTGATAGAAGTCTATTACCTCTAATATTCTCTAAAGAACCTACACTTGAGCCTTCTGAAAAGCTTACACTTATATTTTTACCATCTCTATATTCACCATTGGGTATAAGTCTAGCATCTAAGTCTTTATTCATCTTAGACTTTAGAAAAGTATTTTTAATTTCTGGCATACTTAATGTTTAATCCATTTAGATTTGTTTCTAAACACTTGAGATATTTCTTCAATCTTTATATTGCTTAAACGTATCTTAGCTGTTCTAAGGGCACTAGAACGATCTCTTTTAAATCTATTTACTATATACTCAGGAACGTTAGCTCTACCTGATAATATAGAATAAGCTATGTGCATGTACATCGCTTGTTCTGCCATTTTAGGTAGTTTCATGTCTAAATCAACTGCTAATCCGTCAGA
>CERP01046283.1_pt1 | contig 15424 bp, 20 predicted proteins | sample 530801 | NCBI WGS metagenome assembly CERP01 (sample SAMEA2620991, study PRJEB7988) | marine metagenome | biome: marine biome (ENVO:00000447); feature: surface water layer (ENVO:00002042); material: "saline water (ENVO:00002010), including plankton (ENVO:xxxxxxxx)" | depth 5 m | reverse complement strand
AGAGTGTAACAAATCCTTCACGAATGAACGGTTCAAGTATAGACATATACTCATCATCACTGAAGTCGTTGACCAGGTAGATGTGATCAACACCGTGATGCTTATAATGTAAAACCCACTCCTTAAGATTCCAGCTTTCATTTTTGAAAACAGATGCGATTGACAGGTAATGTTTCATAATGTAATACCGTGTTTCTCTCTACAATACACAAATTCTTTTTGTACATCCTCGTCACTAATCGTGGATGACAACGCATCTTTATTTACCCGTTGAGTAATCATACACTCATTCAAATAGATACAATCACCATACTTAGACCTTAGTGAGTAGTAGAAATCTACATCCAGTAACATAATTGTTTTCGAATCCCATCTGACATCTATAGGATTCTTGTATGATATCACAGAAACACCACTCATAGTATTGTTTCCTCTGGCTCGTAACATATTGTCATTCCACCTAGGCATGATAAAAGTATCAAATGTTTTACCATTATCTCTCGTATGGTTAGTACCACACACCAACCACATCTTATCAGAGTTCTTTAAAGTATTATAAGTTTTCTCTAGTGCATCATTCGTATAGAAATAGTCATCCATATACATCATCTTGACAACCTCACCCTTAGCAAGATCCATTCCAAGATTTTTATTAGATGCTACATCACCGCGATTCTCTTCGTTTCTAAAATAGATAATATTTAAATCAAAAATGTTATCATAACAGAACTCTTCAATGTCAGTATTGACACTGTGGTCTGAAATGATAACTTCTACTTCCTTTAGTGTTTGTTGTGAGATGGTTCTAAACATATCAGAAAGGTATCTGACACCCTTACCACCATATTCATAACAAGGGATGACTACCGATACCTTTATTTCCATACCTTGACACCGGCACTGATACCATCTTCAACGATTTCGAAGTTGTATCCGTGTTTGGTAATCCATTCTCTAAATGCTTTCCGTTCATGGTGATCATAGTCAGGTTCATGACCATGCCAGTCATCAAAACGAAAATATAGTTTATCCCACTCACACTTATCAATGAACTTGAATGCAGATACTGTGGGTTCGTAGATGTCTAGATCAATATGAATTGCACCAACTTTACCAATACCAAAATCAGATGGTTCTTTCTCTACCATCTCATGAACATCTTCAACAAATATTTTAATGTTGGGTGAGACAGAACACTTTCTCTTAACATCTTCTACCGTTTTGGGAATCCAAGTATACTGTGGGTCACCAATACGGAATGCACCTTCTGCCCAACCAGCATATGATGGTGTTGGTTGTTGTGTGACTTCCAGACCTTTGAAGTGATCGAAACCAAAGACCTTACGGGATGGGTTCTTCTGTCCAATAGGGAGGAGTGTACCACCACTACAGACACCGAACTCTAGAATATCTCCTTCTCCACCAAACTCATCCACATTTTCTGCAAAGGTAATGTGATTGAGAGTGTATGCTGCGGTGTTATTGTCAGTTCTTTTTGGACCTTCAGGAAACACATTGTCTACCTCCACAAAGGAGGGAGCATTATAAACAAATGACATAGTAATAACAAATCTGTAGTATTTATCGGGGGTTGTAACCCTCCACGGTGACACCAGGTGGAAGATTATTGTGGAACCCAAAGGGAATTATGCCTTGGTTCTCAGGGACAGGGGACTCATATGAAAAGTATTTGGCTACCTCTACTGGAGCTATCTTACACCCATTCATCTCATAAAGGTGTTTGTTGTGGACACATATATTACCGTCCTCGTTCGTATTGTTGCCACCGAACATCTTATAGAAGTCCTTTGCAATGTCTGCAACCCTAAATGGGATCCATTGTGTTCGTGAAACTTCTAAAAGTTTCTTTGATCTCAATGAGAATCCGCCATTACCTACTCGCTGATGTTCTCCATAGGGAGTGATGTATGCTCTGTCTCTGATTGGCCATGGGGCTCCGATGTAGTCATACGAGAAAAACTCCTCCCTCCAAGCATCAGGATTAATAATAAAAGCATGATCCTGGACGAGGAGGCAAAACTCTGTATCAATGTGTTTGTGAAGGTGGTAAAGAATGTAGTAATTGTATTCATCAATGTTAGTAAGTGGTTTAATTTGTTCATGTACTAAAATACCATCAGATGCACATTCATCCTTGTATTTGTTGACGTAGTTAGGGGTGGTAACTAACTTGACCTCCCCAAAGTTTGCTACGTTCTTACAAGTGTGAAGTGCATTGATGGTTTCTTCTATTCTATTTGTATTGTCAATGGCTAGACATGTAACTCTAGATAGATCAAGCATGTTTAAAATCCCATACTACTTCTCGGATGTAATCAATCATCGCATCAGTGATGACAGGAGAACAACCCAAGAAGAATACTGTGTTAAGAACCTTATTGGCTTCAGGATACTTCAGTGCATCATCTAGATGTGAGTATCCAGGATGAAGAAGAATGTTACCAGCAAAGTAATTACGTGTCTGAACTTTATTCTTCTCCAGGTGGGCAACCAGAGAGTGTTTCAGTTCTTTGGTATCACATACAATAGGAACACCAAACCAACTTGTCTCACTATCTTCACGTTCATTAACAACACGACAACCAGGAATGGTTTCAATAATTTGTTGAATACTTTCTTTGTTCTTCCTTCTCAGTCTATGGATGTCATCAAACTTCAGAAGTTGAACTGAACCAACAGCACCCTGCATGTCAAGTGGTTTTAAGTTGTAACCCATCTGAGAGAACACATACTTGTGATCAACAATGTCTTCGTAACCATCCAACCAAGTATCAAAACGACGGCCACAGACACCGTTAGAGAGTAGGTTCTGTTGACCTACACAATAACATCCACGACCCCACCAAGCAAAACTACGAGCAAGATCAATAATTGCTTTGTTGTTTGATGATACCATACCACCTTCAATGGTACAGATATGGTGTGCAGGATAGAAAGAACATGATGCAGCAACTGCATGTTTGGTAAGATAGTCATCTTTGTACTTACTACCTAGACTGTCACAGTTGTCAGCAATGATATGAATATTTTTACTCTTACAAAGTTCTACCAACCTATCCATATCATACGCATTACCTAGAACAGGTGAAGAGAATACTGCACGTGTTCTTTCAGTAATCTTCTCTTCTACCTGATCCATATTCCAGTTCAGGTCATCCCAGTTGATGTCAACAAAGACAGGTTTAAGACCAGCCTGAGCAAGTGGTGCAATGGTTGTTGCAAAACCACAGGAACATACGATGACTTCATCACCATCTTCCCACCCATAGTATTTTTTCAGGGCAGCAATCATTACCAGGTTTGCTGATGAACCAGAGTTCACCATCACCGAATGACCAAACTCAAACCTATTAGAGAATTCTTTCTCAAATTTATTTACTTTCTCACCAGAAGATAACCACTTACCTTTCATTACGGCGTAGATAAGTTCTTGTGCTTCTAGATCATTCCAATATGGTCCAGAGTAATATACATTGTTACCTGGCTTCCAATCTTTGTTAGCCATGAAGGGAAACACATTATCATCCATCTCCTTTGCGGATTGAATGAAGTTCTCAATCAATTGATACATGATACTCTCTGTCTTTAGTGATTATAATATGGAGTCTTGAGTCTGTAAAGGTCGTACTCCTTTTGACAATCAGGACCATTGAAGAGTTTACCCTCTCCATCAATGTAATCCCAATCTTTGACGATCATATCGTCACCTCTCCACCAACCGTTGGAAGTTTTATGGTCAAACCAGTACTTGGGTGCAATGACCTTTGGTGTAACATTAGATGTCCATACTGGCCAGAAGGAGAATGTTGATGCTGACATGATGACGTTCCTAGCATTATGTAGAATAGAATAATCAACACCGATATTACCTCCTTTGTATTTGAAGAAACCTGTTCCTTGTTCAATGTCTTCTTGTTCCTTAAGTGTAGTTGCACCTATAACCTTTGCCCAAGGAATAAACTTGTTTGCATTCTCTGGATCGTCAGTCACAACTACAAACTTCATGTTTGGATTGTGTTCCAACATTCTATCACGGGCATTCTCATAGAACTTTGGTTCTAACCATGATGCAGTAATCAAATACTCACCACCACGGAAGTGAATGACACATATATCATCGTCAGAATACTCAGTAACATTTACATTATGAGATAACCACTGACGAATATCATCTTTCTGGTCATTGATATACTCTAAACACTGAAAGAGACCATCAATCTTTGAGTTATCGGGAAGATTATTCCATAGACCAGGATCAAAAAAGATACCACTATGACCACACTGGGGAAGAGGATCATTCCTCTCTCGAATGTAATGATTGATACCATTAGGTAATGATTCCGGTGGTTGTCCCTCTCTAGGAGTATGGCCACCAACTACTTCTTCCCCATAATCAAAGTCAGGCATGAACTTTCTTGCCTTAAATGGTGTGGACTTTTTTACACCCCACTTATATCCATGTCTATGTGCAAGAATTCTAGATACCACCAGGTTCCATATCTGGTTTCCCAGTCCAGAACCCCTATAGATTTCAGTTACAATCATTTGATCAAATAAGAATACTTCTCTTGGTTGTCAATGAGATACTGTGGGAACCTATCAGTATCAAAGTGAGTAATACAGTACGATGCGTTATCTTGACCTAGAGGTGACCTACCATCCTTCAGTCTTTGCTCAAGTTCGCCAATCAATCTTTCATTGTTGAGTTCCGTATGCGCAGAAGACTTAATCTTCTTCATCACTCTCTCGTACATAGTACACTCTTCGTCACTACCAACTGTACTCCAGTGCCAACCACCAGGATAGATTCTTAGATTCTTCTCTTGAGGAAGTTCACGTCTAATGTTAGTCAAAGAATACTTACTTAGTGTGGCAAAGTTACACATCTTAGTACCAATCCAACGTGGACCTTCTTCTTCATAAGAGAAGTCTTGTGTCTGAGAGGTAATAGTACCTGTAGTTTCGAACCAGTTCAATGCAGCTTGGTAGTTATCCTGCGCAAAGTTATATACAGTACCGGGTTCGTAGAAGTCCTTGATCTGTTCAATGACTTCTGGATTAGGCACTTCATCTAAGTCAGACCAGATGATTACATCTTCATCAGAACAATGTTCTTTGAGGACATCAAGAATACTATCCTTATAAAAAGTATCTCTCATGAAACTTTCCCGTTTCACATTATACTTAATGCCTTGATCTTGAAGTTGCTCAGATGTTGGTTCTTGAATCTTAGTGTAGATAATCTTATCTTCAAATTTTTTGAACCGGTCATCAGTTACATCGAACACAAAGCCTTTATCATCACCAGAGAAAGTCTTTTCGCCCTCACTGAATACAAAGTGATCTACATAAGGATCCAGAAGATTCATACGAATCTCTAATAGATCCAACTCATAACCGAATAGAAATACATCAAATACTTTCATCAGTCTTTTCCTCAATTTGTGTACAGATCCATTCATATGTTTTACGAATACCCTCTTCAAGACTTTGAGAGTAATCCCATCCAAGTTTCTCACGAATGAGATCATTATTAGAGTTACGACCGCGGACACCCAAAGGTGCATCTAGTTTGTATAGTTTACGTACTACCTTACCAGAAATCTTTCCTGCAGTCTCTACCAATTGATTGATAGTAACCATCTCTTCTGAACCGATGTTTACAGGACCTGTAAAGTCACTATCCATCAGTCGTCGAGTTGCTTCAATGCATTCGTCAATGTACAAGAAGGAACGAGTTTGTAAGCCATCTCCCCACACCTCGATTCCTCCACCGACGCCCGGGAGGTAAGCAACCTTACGGCAGATTGCAGCTGGTGCTTTCTCTCTTCCACCGTCCCAGGTTCCCTCAGGTCCGAAGATATTGTGATACCTAGCAACCCGAACAGGGATCCCATGGTTACGATTGTAAGTAAGGTAGAGACGCTCAGAGAATAGTTTCTCCCATCCATATTCTGAGTCTGGTGCTGCGGGATATGCGGATTCTTCACTACAGTTTGGGTTATCAGGATCAAGTTGATTGTACTCTGGGTACATACATGCTGATCCAGAGTAGAAGATTTTAGTCTTGTTTACATCTTTGTCGAGATTAAGAAGATGTTGTTCCTCAAGTACATTCAAGTTGATAGACACTGAGTTATGCATGATGTCTGCATCATTCTCCCCAGTGAATACGAATCCAGCACCACCCATATCAGCAGCAAACTGATAGATCTCATCAAAGGGCGAAAGAAACTTATCTACAATCTGTGCGTAAAATCCACCATTGATACCAGTGGTACGAATACAACGACGAACAAAACTTCTATCACGCAAGTCACCTTGAATGAATTCGTTTGCTTCAGTGTCAGAATACTCCGGTCTCTTTAGGTCAACACCGCGTACCCAGTAACCCTCTGATCGTAGTCTCTTCACCATATGACTACCAATAAAACCACCCGCACCAAGTACCAGTGCGGTTTTCTTAAATTCAGACATACATTTAATTTGTTACTTACTATTTATTTTACCAAAAATTGTTCTGTAGTCAATATGCTTTACACATCATTTCGACTCCAGTATCAATTGTAAGGTTCGGAACATGACCATAGAATGAAAGTTTGTCTACATTCATTGTAAAGTTTTTAATCTGTAGATACTTCTGATCCTCAGGCATCTCCGCGTGAATCAACTCACTACTACTCTTAACATAGTCTTTTGCAAACTCGATAACTTCTCTGAATGAACGAGACACACCAGTACCAATGTTATAGATGTTATTCGTAAATGATGTTTCCATCAGTAAGTTCATTGCACTACACACATCTTCGACATGCATATAGTCTTTTACGTAGTTACCTCCATCATACAATACGATGTAGTCATCATTCTTCAAACGACGGATCATATAACCTAGAACATTCTTGCCTTGCGATACTGTTGGGTCAATACCAAAGACATTACCAATCCTAAAGATACGATACTTGATACCAAAGGTCTCACAATAAGACATCAGAAGTTGTTCTGCACATCTTTTAGTAATAGAATAGAACCCAGTTGGATTACAACAGTCAGTCTCTTTTGCATCTAGAATATCATTACCATAAACAAACCCTGAACTTACAAAGTTGATTATAGTATCAGTTCTCTTACAATGTGATAAGAATTCAGTAAAGATTTTTAGATTGACATCAATATCAACCTGCAAGTCCTGAAAGACATTCTGATTAGTTGTTGTACTAATAAAGTACAACACATTCTTGGTATCAAAATGTCTTTGACCACGAGGAATGATTACATTACCAGGGTACATTCGTTCGTATGCTGAACCAATATATCCAGTTCCTCCAAATAAAGAAAGGTCAGTCATACTTTTCACACTCACTCATAGTCTTACCTAGTTTATCTTTGTCCGAAAGGATTGGTGTTGATGTTGGCCATTGAATACCAAGGTCTTTATCATTCCACAAAAGAGTTCTATCGTACTCTTTGTAGTAATAGTCAGTAGTTTTATATGCAAGGTGACAGTTGTCTAGCATACAATAAAACCCATGAGCAAACCCAGGTGGAACCCATAACATGACTTCGGGTGAGCACAAATCAATTGAATACGACTCACCAAAAGTCTCTGAGGACTCTCTCAAGTCTACTATGACATCCAGAATCCGTCCAGACATACACCGAACAAGTTTACCTTGGGGTTTCTCTACCTGATAGTGAAGTCCTCTGAGGACATTTACAGAGGAGTTAGAGTGATTGTCTTGAACAAACTCAACATCTAAGCCAATTTCTTTGAACGATTTAGAGTTATAAGACTCTAGAAAGAACCCTCTATTATCTTTATACTTATCTACTTGGATAACAAATGCATCCTTGAGAGGGGTATCAATTCTGTTCATAATAATATTTGATAGTTTTTAGGAGACCTTCATCGATATGTGTCGATACAGTCCAAGGTGTTTCAGTTGTGATCTTGTCATTAGATGTTGAATATCTTTGATCATGGCCTGGTCTATCTTTGACGAAGTTAATTTCAAATTCTTTATTCATCAATCTAGCAATCCTATGAACAAGTTCAATGTTTTTCAACTCACATTCACCACCAACATTGTAACTCTGACCCACTCTACCCCTCTTAGAAAGTTCTACAAGGGCACTACAATGATCATCAACATAGATCCAGTCCCGAATTTGTAACCCACTACCATACACATCAACTGGGATGTCATTCATAATACTTAGAATAGTTTTGGGTACCATCTTCTCATAGTATTGTCGTGGGCCATAGTTATTAGAACAGTTTGTAATAATAGTTGGCAATCCGTATGTAGTGTGGTATGCATTTACAAAATGATCACTTGCAGCCTTAGATGCAGAGTATGGATTCCTTGGTCTATACCGTGATATCTCATTAAAGGAACCGTATGCAATAGAACCAAACACCTCATCAGTAGAGATATGCATAAATCTACTTACTTCATGTTCTAATGCGCACTGAAGAAGATTAACAGTACCTGTAATATTAGAATGAATGAACGGTTTACAATCTTCAATTGAATTATCTACATGACTCTCTGCCGCAAGATGAAAGACCTTTGTAATAGTCTCCTCTTCAAATACATTTCTTACTGATTCCTCATCAGCAATATCTGTCCGATAAAACTTTACATAATCTGGGAGATTAGTTTCATCTGCAGCATAAGAAAGTTTATCCATACAGATAACTTCCTCACCAAACTGTTCAAGGTAATGAAGAAGATTACTTCCAATAAACCCTGCTCCACCTGTAACTAAAATACTCATGATTTCTCATACTTGTTAAGAAGTTCTGGTGAATATTGGTCTAATACTTCTCCCGGAACTAATTCAGTTCTTTTTGCATTCTCCAAAGTATAAACCCTATTCCTAAGTTCAGTCGAAGAATACTTATGTCGTCTTAAATGATAATGTAGTTCGATATTATTATCAATGCAGTATTGTTTTCCTGTGAAATCTCTATCCTTATACTCTTCACTCAAGAATCTAATGTCGAGTGTTTGAGTTTTGATTAGATTGATAAGATCATCCTCTGTTTCATACACCAAAATCTCATCAACATACTTACAAGCTTGGAGTTGTACATATCTCTCGTACACACTCTGCGTGGGTTTGTTTTTGATACCAGGTCTATCAATAGTAGGATCAACCTGAAGAGCAACTACAAGATAGTCACATAGTTCTTTTTCCATCTTCAACATTGTCACATGTCCGGCATGAAACAAGTCAAAGGAACTACAATTAAAACCAATCTTCATATGAATAATTACAATATTCCTCTATGTATTGTATTAAAAAAGGAGGCCTTTGTCAAGACCTCCTCGTATAGGGTTCATGCCGCGCCACTTGCTCTTTAGAGAAGCAAGAAACTCATATCAGAGTTTACCTTTAGACAGTTTATCAATATTAAGACCAGGTGCCTGTTTTAGAATACTAATTAGCAAGTCTACTTTGGCTTCTAGATCACCACTAACCGGAGCAGGAGCAGGAGCGGCAGGGGCAGAATTCTTTTTTTGAACTTCTTCTCCAACCTTCTTGACACCAGACTCAAGAGCTTTAAGTCTGGTTTCTACTTCCTGATCATACTGAGACATATATGCTCCAGTATCTGATGTTTTTCTACTAGACATAATCGAAATACAAATCTGTTCTATTTATTACTATCTGGAAACTCTGTCCCTTACATAACAAGGTACACCATCTGGGTCAAGCCACTTAGGGTATTCTTTGTCTTCAATGGCAAGAAGAAGTTGCTCTCCATTATCAAACAGATAGATGTCAGAGTACTTTTTAGTATGCCCGTCTGCCTTTTGTAAACGAAAATCGGGTTTACCATTCAGTTGAATATATCCCTTTTGAACAAAACGATAAGGAAACCGTTCATGAATAACAGTAGTCTTAGTTGTCTTAACAGACGTGGGATCTAGATCGTTCATGCAACCTCCATTTTTTCAAGATCTTCTGCAATACAATCAATCAGAATATCATAATCATCAAGAGGATCACCAGAAAAAGTGACACCATCATTCTCATAGAACTTACGTACCTTCTTGTAAAGTTTTGGGTTCTTTACATCCAGGAAGAAATCACCATTCACGGTGGAACGGAGAGTGGAAATGTCTTTTTTAAACTTAGAAGTGATAGTCATTGTCTTGATTGTTGACCTTAGTAGTATAAGGGTTTTGACCGTGTAAGTCAAGAGGACAGTCTGCGAACTGACCTCAATGCTTCTTGTGAGGATCGAACTCACCTTCGACGTGTTATGAGCACGTTGCATTCACCAGATTGCTAAAGAAGCTAATAGGACTGCTGAGAATTGAACCCAGTTTGCGCCCTTATAAGGAGCGAGCATTAACCAATATGCGACAGTCCCTTAGGATCCTTCGTTATTATTTTCTGTGTATATTCGCAGAGTCTCATCATCAGCAGGCATCATCACGGCAGCCTGTCCATTCTCATTGACTATACCAAAAGTCTCCCCATTCTCCACTCTTTCCATCAACTCATCCCAACGATCTTGATACTCTTTTACAGTAAAGACTTCCATCATCACATTTGTAGTTGATTTATTTATTGTATCGTTACCTGACTTCAAAGTCAAGTCTCTAGAAAAGTATATGCCAATGACAGTCTGGGTTTTGATGTTAAGTTATTGGGTGCAAAACCAGTATGATCATTCCTACAATCGAATAAACATCCGTTATTAGGAATGTATGGGACATAAACATATTCGTCACCTACATTACAACAGAACTCTCCGCCCCAGATTGTGTTCCAATTTGATTGACAAAATATCACAAATGTCCATAACGAATCAGATGGATTATCTAAAGGACCATCTTTATGAAAAATAGACTGCATACCAGAATATTGAATGTTGGTATTTACTTTGATTAGTTTTAATTTTTGTCTTAGATGTTTTTCAACTTTCAACTTTACATACATTCCTATGTCAATGAGAACGAGATTATCACCCATGAAACTAGAACTTTTTACCAGTTTGCCTCGAATAGAACTATTACCATCATCATATGATGATTCTTTATCAAAGGTCCAGTGATTGTTTATTGGATTAAACTCATCACCAACTCGTAAAAACATCTCCGTAGGAAAAACATTCTTGACATGAAAGACGTTCTTATGTAATTCCTTGAATATCATCTCACCTCAAAGTCAAGTCTCTTTACCTTACGTCTACGTCTTTGTTCCTGATACATCAAGTCTGCTGCAGTCAATACATCATGACTATCATCAAGTTTATTGTTAGATATAATCAACACTCTGGATAAATCAACAGCAGAAATCTTATCATCAGTGAGTGTGGTGTTATTTGAACAACCACAAACCTGAGTCTTTGGAGAACTCGTAAGTTCTACGTTACAATTTTTGCATCTGATAACTAACATGATTCATTAGATTGATACGACATGCTCGAAGAGGGGATCGAACCCCCGACATTCACCGTGTAAAGGTGCTGCTCTACCGCTGAGCTATTCGAGCGTATGGGCAGGGTTGGATTTGAACCAACGTAGGCAGAGCCAGTGGATTTACAGTCCACCTCCATTAACCACTCGGACACCTACCCGACTCCTCCACCTGGACTCGAACCAGGGACAACAGAATTAACAGTTCCGTGCTCTACCAACTGAGCTATAGAGGAATGACACTACACTTATCCGTATGCTATATGGGCGTCACACCCAGTACACTGACAGTTTGTAATGGAGTAAGTCGCAGGTCCTCCGCGAATATCCAAAGGGGGCTGATTCCAAACTTGCAGGACAGTGATGGTCCTGTTGCTGAGTGGCACCTATGGTTGGAACGTCTCAAGTTCCTAAAGCCTCTGACAAGATTTGAACTTGCGACCTGAGCTTTACAAAAGCCCTGCTCTACCGCTGAGCTACGGAGGCATACGGGTCAGGAGGGACTCGAACCCCCGACCAATTCATTAGAAGTGAATTGCTCTATCCATCTGAGCTACTGACCCGTGAGGTAGTTCCTATCGCCTCTAACCCTGAACTACCAAGGGGGTCACAGCAGTGGTCTCTCAACCACCTTTATAGTATAGGGTAGACCCTGACTAGTGTCAAGGGCCTTAGTATAATGGAACGAAAATGACCTGAGTGTATCTCATTTCGTTCTTGAACTGATTTGTGGGTGTGTGTTGTCCGTGAGGAAACTGAGAGTCAAAAAGAACTGCACGATTCTTTTTACCCTGTACACTATGTATCTGTTTAACTTCAGATTTTTTACAACGAATATTGGTTTTTACACCCTGCGGAACGTCATAGAAGTTCATTCCTTCACCTTCATCATAGTGTTCATTTAGAAAAACCACAATCGCAACTTGACCTGTAGAAGAAACACCATTCAGCGGGAGAATATCATGGTCGTCTCGATGACACCCATACCAGTTGTCCTTTAGAAATGGTTCAAAGTCTTCAGTATATGAAAAACAATTTACAGTAAATTCTTTACTGATATCCATTCTTTCTGGAGGAAACTCAATGATATTTGACAACAATATATGCAATGACCCATCAAATGCATATGGAAGTGTTGTCCCACGCATATTTGATTTGTATACTTTTCTTGCATCAATAAAAGTTTTGTTATTATCTGGTTGTTTCCAGATTAAACTTATAGGCATTTTTGGAAGTTGTGCTATAACCCCATCTATGTCCTTGTAAAAGTTATCAATTGTTGTTATTTTAGCAATCTCGGTATCGATTGTAGTAATTATTGGGTCTTCGGTTATTTCAAAAACTTCATTGTCAAATATTGACGAATCGTCTACAAGCATAATTCAAACCAACACCATTTTCTTACTATAATCGTATGCATACTGCTCACGATATCCTTTAATACCCCAACCCAACCATCTATATGAGGGACGCATATATTGACTTACGGTTTGACCACCACCAGCGAAACTGGGAAGTGCTTGTTGGAACTGATTTTCATTAATCATATAACGAACCTGACAATCTAGTTCACTTGGGTTACAACCGTATTTACTAGCAAAGTTTCCAAGTCCCCTATAACGACCAATAGAAGTCCATTGTATCAAACCATAACCTCCACTATGACATCGTTCATAAGGAACACGAGCACCTCCCTCACAAATGTTTGAATGGAAGTTTGATTCGGACTTGATATTACCCATGATAGTTGACAGGGCATTACGATCATCAATCGGGGTATATTCCTGAAGTTTTGCAAGAACATACTGTTCATTGGGAGAACATGTAGGACATTTCCATTCCTTCTCAACCTCCACAATCACAATAGGTTTCTGTTCTTCTACAACAACTTCTTCCTCTGTCACTGTCTCACTAGTGACTTCTGCAAGATGTTGGTCAAGAGTTTTTGCAGCGACACATGCACTACCAAGTAGTGTTGCTGAAATAGTCAGACCAGTAAGAAATTTTCTAGACATCGAAATAATTGTAAAATTCAAGTAAAGTTTATTTATTGTAGTAATCCTTTCGGTAGTACCGCCCAAGGATGTTGGAATTATAGTACAGGGGTGTCTCATCTGTCAACCGTTGAGACAAAACCTCATTCAGAAACAACTGACGAGTCTCCTCAAAATTAGTCTGACCCTTGGTATCGTGTAAGGAAAGTATCTCTCTAGAGAATTTATCCTTACCAAAAAGGTTCACATCCTCTTTTAATTCAGGACATGAACCATAGTATTTTTTCCAATCGGATTCTTGCTTTACCTTACGCCTTTTTCCTTTAGGGGTTCTAAAGGACCAAAAGTATTTCCTTCCAATATATTTACGGTTGGAGGAAATGTTGGTAATGAGATAAACAAAGCCAAAGTTGTCCCCAATAAGATCGCCGGTAAAGGATTCACCTTTAAACAACCAGGGGTTCTCGTAGTCACACACTCACTTTTCTTCATAGTCCTGGAATATGTAGTCATCAAGTTTCTTGGCTTTTATTTTCTTATAGTATTTGATTACTTTTTGAATCTCATCATAGTTTGAATCCTGAGAAGGTATCTTTTTTGACATCTTGTTTGATCCCACCAACAACATACGACTCAACTTCTGTTTCTTGGGGAGCAACTTGAAGACCTTTAGAGGAAATCCAATGTTGTGTCCAAGGAAGAGGATTGTTCTTGGCAGCAACATCATATACAGGTTTGAGACCAATGGCCTTCATCCTACGATTAGCAACCCACTCAACATACTTTTTGAGTAGAGCATCATTGAGACCAATCATGCTACCATCTTTGAACAAGTGGTCTGCCCAACGTTTCTCTTCATTCACAGCCTTATCAAACATGGCATACAGCCACTCTTCTTCTTCCTTCATGATCTGTTTCATTTCAGGATCATCACCTGCAGCCCACTTATTTAAAATGTTCTGGGTGATTGCAAGGTGTTGGTTCTCATCTCTGGCAATGAGGGAAATAATTTTTGCACTTCCCTCCATAAGTTTGAGTTCTCCAAATGCAAAACTGCAAGCAAAAGAAACATAAAAGCGGATACCCTCAAGAATGTTAACATTCGCAACTGCTCTATAGAGTTTACGCTTTACATCTTTGATACTATCTTGAGAGACATGAGTATCTCTAAAATCAGTTGACCACAGTTCACCATTACCCCAGGATTGAGCACTGTTGATAAACGAATCATAGGATTCAGTTACACTCTTTGCTCTCTCCAAAATTCTAGGATCTGTAATGATATGATCAAAGATATCACTAGGGTCTGGATAGATATTTTTGATGATATATGTGTAAGAACGACTATGGATCATCTCCATAAATCCCCAGACTTCCATACATGCTTCTAGTTCAGGAAGAGAACAGTAAGGAATGAATGCCATACCAGGACCACGACCCTGAATAGAGTCAAGCATGATCTGGTACTTCAAGTTAGAAGTATAGATATGCTTCTGTTCTGCTCTCAATGTATGATAATCTGACCTATCCTTCTGTAGAGATACTTCTTCAGGTCTCCAGAAGTACCCCAACTGCTGTGTTGTAAGTTTATCAAAGACCGGATACTTATATGAATCATATCTTTGAACCCCTAAGGGTTTACCAAAAAACATTGGTTGTTTCTTGGCATCATGAACTTCAGTATTAAATACTGTCATTCCCTTCACTGCACTCATACTATTATTAGTACCCACTGGTGAAACTTTAAACTGCGCAGGATTCACACTCTCCCTCCTCTACTGATTCTAGTTCGGTTAATAGATTATTAAGGTCAGACTTCTCTTCAACTACCTCATCCGTTTTAATGTCGTAGGTGTTTTGATAGTAAGAAGTCTTCCATCCATACTTATATGTAGTCAGAAGGTCATTTGCCATCTGAGAAACAGGGACTTCATTGTCAGGATAGTTCTCTGGATTGTAACTCCAGTTACC
>CERP01047338.1_pt1 | contig 15449 bp, 20 predicted proteins | sample 530801 | NCBI WGS metagenome assembly CERP01 (sample SAMEA2620991, study PRJEB7988) | marine metagenome | biome: marine biome (ENVO:00000447); feature: surface water layer (ENVO:00002042); material: "saline water (ENVO:00002010), including plankton (ENVO:xxxxxxxx)" | depth 5 m | reverse complement strand
GAAAGGCCCTATGCCTTCCGCTCCTATCACTCCTGAAGTACAAACACGTTCTGAGACAACGCTTATAGAGGCCGAAGAAGCAACAGAGAAAGATACTATATTTACAGAAACTGCTTCTGCAACGACAGATGTAGTAGTAATGGGTGAATTTGTTATAACAACAAATGTACCTGTTGATGAAATTGATTTGCAAGATCAAGTAGTTGAAACTAGTTGTGATTTGACACAAGGTGTATCTAGAGCAGTCATGCAACGTGCAGATGGCACACAATATGATTTAGAGATAGATGATCGGGGATGTTTTATTCACGATGACTATAAAGCTACTCTAGCTAAACCAGTAGTAGTTGAAACAGGTTCCACTTATGATCCTACTACAAGAACAGCAATCAAGAATGATACTTCAGTAAATACAACAATTGTTATAGATGAAGCTAACAATATAGATGATAACACCGGTGGTGTTCACGTTGTCACTGCTACCAATTTCAAAGATGAACTTGAAATCACAGTAGTAAATAGTGAAAATGCTGACTTCAATATTATTGAAAATATTTCTTTAACTGTCGCTAATACATCTGGTGCCAATGCTTCGACTGAAGTTGTAGAAAGAGTCACAAACGTAACTAATTCAGATAACATTGTAAATGATGCGACTACTGATTCTACACTGAATACAGTAGTAGAATCAGGAATGAATTTTGACTTCTCTTCTTTTGATCTATTCTGTATCGGTGATCTATGGGGTTCAGGTGGAGCGGATGATCCTCTCGCTCAAACTTTCCTAGTTGAAAATATGCCAGGAGGCATGTTTATCACTTCTGCTGATATTTTCTTCAGATCAATATCAGCAGAAGAAAACAATAACGGAATCAAACTACAAATTCGTGAAGTTATCAACGGTGTTCCTGGACCTACAATTGTTCCAAACGGAGAGGTTCATGTCAGAAGATCACACTGTTATACTTCTACAATAGAATCAGACGGTTCTGTAAAATTTGCAGCTACTAATTTCAAGTTTAAAAATCCAATACATTTGAATAACAATACTGAGTATTGTATGGTCTTAAAACCAGATGCAAATGATCCTGGCTATGAAGTTTGGATTGCAGAATTGGGCGGCACTGAAGTTGGAAAAACTAGTGTCGTAAGCAAGCAAGCACACTCTGGTGTTTTATATACTTCTGCAAACAATAGAAGCTGGTCTCCACATCAATCAGAAGATTTGATGTTTGTTCTAAGACGAGCTAAATTTGAAGTAGACACTGATTTTGTCCTTAATGTTGAAAATAAAAACACTGATTGGATTAAATTTGACAACACTACTTGGGACACCACTGAAACTGATGGAAAAATTTCTGCTCCTAGATTTGTCAAAGGAGATGCTGTTCACGGATTTACTATAACATTAGATACTGCTGGTGCTGGTTATACAAATGGTACATACAATCTTGTATTTACAAATACGGGAACAAATGGTACTAGTGCAGCCGGAACATATGTCGTGGCTGGAGGAGTAGTCACTTCAGTAACTCTAACAAATCCTGGTAGCGGATACACAAGCGCACCGACCGTAGCACTTTCAGATGGATCGCCTACGACAGCAGGAACCGCTACGCTAACATTGAACCGAGGAATACATAAGTTCTATGACCGTGGATACTCGACATATGAACTTGACATTACAGATGGTTTCTTTACTGTTGGAGATATGGTAGGTAATGGAACTACGTTTGTTGACATAGCTTCTATCAACAATAGAGCAGTCAGTGCATTAGTAATGCAAGCGTCTACTATTAATCCAGATGATAGGGGCACCATTACACCTAAGATGGCGTTGACTAAAACTAGTTCATCTACTGCAAACACTGATACTTATTCAGATGTTACACTACAAACTACTCAAGAGCTTTCAGAAGAAAAAACTATATTCAGTTATTCTAATGAGCAAGCTAGAGATAATGAAAAAACAGCGAGATTTAAGTTTACGCTGAATACTACTTCTAATAATGTCAGCCCCATGATAGACTTGGCGTCTTTAGATATGTTATCTCTTGTGAATGACATCAATTCACCTAGTACTGTTTCAGAGGAAGTTACTGTTGGTGGTAATGTTAAATCTAAATATATTTCAAAGCAAGTAATCTTAGCGGAAGGACAAGACGGAGAAGACTTTAAAGTTTATCTTGACAATGCTATTCCTTCAGGTGCTGGCGTAGAAGTGTATGTTAAATTGCAAAATTCAGCGGACGATGCAAACTTCTTAAATGACATTTATTGGAAAAAATTAGAAATAGATGAGCAACCGTTTGTTGCTACTAAATCTCTTGCAGAATATTCTTACAAGATTCCTGACAAAGCAGCTGGCTTTGGTCTGAACGGATCAGGCATTCTTGAATACGATGTAGAAAGAGTTTCATCGATTGCGATTACATCTGGCGGCGCTGGTTATTCTAGTGCTCCTACTATCACACTAACTGACAGTGATGGGAATGGTTATGGCGCTGTCGCAGAAGCAGTTCTTACAGGCAACGCAGTAACTTCAATTCGCATTCTAGATCCTGGTAGAGAATACACAGGTACAGTGACTGCTACTGTAAGTGGAGGCGGATTTACAACTGAAGCTGTATTAGGAGCAGTGACTAAACAACCTGTAACTTATACTGGATTTAAGTATTTTGCTGTTAAGATAGTTCACTTGAGTAGTGATACTGCGATCATTCCTAGATCCTCAGGCCTTAGAGCCTACGCATTGCAGGCATAAAATGAGTATAAATAAACTTGTAAAAGTAAAAGACCAGCCAAATCTCCTTAGAGACATTAACTCTAAGGGGATTCTGAATGCTGACTATAATGGTTTATTAGAGTATAAACAAGCAAAAGAAAAACGTGCTATAAAGAACAACACGCTCTCTCAATGTGAAGATGATATAAATAGATTGAAAGAAGAAGTGACAGATATAAAAGATTCATTAAAATTGATTCTTGAAAGATTAACACCAAAGGATTAAATAAGTGACAACACTAACACTAAGAGCCGGTAAAGGAAGTCCATTAACTAATACCGAAGTTGATGATAACTTTACTAACTTAAACAACGACAAATACGAATCTGGCAATAGTGTTAGCGTTGATGACTTGTCTGTTACTGGTGAAAGTACTTTTAGTATTACTGCTACAGTAACAGCAGCAGGTACAACACAGGGTACTGCTACTGCACTAACTAATACATATGGCTTAGTCACAACAGCTACCGCAGATCAAGGGGTAGTCTTACCTTCAGCAGCTACTGGTAAGACTGTAAAAATAGTAAACACCACGTCAGTATCTATTAAAGTATACCCAACATCGGGAGAGCAAATAGATTCTCTTGGTGCAAACAATGCCAAGTCTTTAGCAGCAGGATCTAGCTTAGATTTAGTATGTGCTTCAGGTACTCTTTGGCAATCTTTACTCCCCATAGTCGTATTTGACTCATCAGGCACTCAATTAAACTAGGATATATCGAAAATGACCCCAATTAGAATCAAAGCTTCATCTACACCAATAAGCTCTTCAAATTTTGAAGGTTTGCAGCAGATGTCGGACGCAGAGATAAATCAATATCTTTCTGCGGTCATCACGCAAAAGTTTGCGGACGATACAGATGGAACTGGAACTGCCGAACTTAATGTCGATACTGCGAATGCGTTATCTGGCACTTCTATTGGTACATGGACTAACCAAATTAGAAATGACGCAATTGGTACTCATCCAACTGACGGCTCAACTACTGACACTACATACTACTTCAAGCAAATTACTTCTGTTGCATCTGAAAGCATTACTAATCGCCCTGTAGGCTATGACTCTGCGATTAAAGAATTTACAGATGCTGAGTTAGATACAGACATTCTTGACAAAGTAATCGAAGACATGGTTACTAGTACAGGATATACTGTAGGTCAATATTCTTTAGCTGCTTCTTCTCCTTCAGGTGGTACTTGGACTTCCCGCTATACTATTACCGACAGTGCTCAAGGCGGAAATACTTCATACTATCTTTGGCAAAAGACTGCACCAACTACTGCATCTAACAGCGATTTAGCTTCTCTCAAACTTGACAGCACAGATGTTAAGATGATGACTGAAGCAGAGATAGAACAACTTGTTCCTAATTTTAGAAATAGAATTATTGATTCTAGTATCGGAACATATAAACTTCAAGCCACTGCACCTGGTACTGGCACCTGGACTCAGATGGGAGATTCTCTTACAGATACTCGCCAAGAAGTAGCATCACAAGACTACAGTGGTTCATATACTGGATCTTTCTCTGGTGATTATGCAGGTAACTATGTAGGTACTAGTGCATATGCTGGAGATTATGCAGGCACTTATCAAAATACTTTCATTCTTTATTATGGCGGCTTTGTCGGGGGATCGTTTACTGGTAACTTCACTGGATACTATACTGGTTTCTACACAGGCGACAAAACTTACACTGGTTATTACAGCGGTGACTACAACCAAAACTTCACTGGTAACTATGTAGGAACTTCTGCTTATTCTGGTACATACACTGGTTACTATTCTGGTAGTTACTCTAATAACTTCTCTGGAACATATGCCGGTGACACTATTCAAGCTACAACTGAAGACGTATCAACTGTAAAGCTTTGGGTGAGAACAGCTTAAAAAATTGTCTATATAGTATTACACTATTTTAATTATGGAGTTACATGATGACCGATCTCGCAATCTCTATGGATACCTCTGTGCAGCAAGTATCCGTAGAGAACCCTAAAAAGAAATATCTCTTCCCTTATTGGTCTAATAAGGAAAACAAACACCTCATTGTTACTATAGAAAATTCTGCTGGTCAAAAAAACATGGCTTCTATTATGGATCCTGACGGCACGAATCCTGACATGAAAGCGGTGTTAGAACAATACACTGAAGAAGAAATTGACAACAACACAGAAGAAGGTCTCAATAGGCGCAATGAAAATATTAAGCGTCAAATGGAAAGGCGTGAATCACAGTCTGCTAGGGCTAAACAAGAAATGCTTTTCAATTGCAAACTAGAAGCATTTGAAGTTGACGCAATTAAAACTTCTAAAAATACTGAACTAAAGCGCATGATTCGTAAGTCTAAGTCTATCCTGGAAGTACAAGCATACGCTACTATTTTGTTGATGAAGGAACTTGAGAATGACGCAACAGACTAAAGGGTTTGTTATTGTTGCGTCTGTCAAAAAGGGTTTCTATCGTTACGCTAAAGTATTAGCCGAATCAGTTAGAGACTTTTATCCAGAAGCAAATATCACTTTCTTCACACACGAAGAATGGGTTGAACCTGAAGACTATACTTTATTTGATAATATTATAACTGAAGGCATTCCTCGTCACATTCGTGCTAAACTTTGGGCGCTCAACAAGACTCCATATGACATTACCTGCTATCTAGACGCTGACATGATGTGTGAGCATGAAGATATTCAGAATGTATGGGACGAGTTGCCTGATGATTTAGATATTGTATTCACTAAGAATCGCCCTTACAACGCTAAATTGACTAAGTTAGCAGAAGGCGAAGAGATGACTTGTCATTGTGGATTCTTTATCTATAGAAAAAATGAAGCAACAATGGACCTCATGGGCGCATGGTACACTGAGTATCTAGCACAGTGGGAACCAGACTACGACATGCTTCATTATCCGAAAGATGCTAGGAAGTGGGACACATTTACTATGTGGCGTCTGCTCACATATGGTGATAAAGGTGTTAAGTGGGGATACATCAAAGACCCAGATGCTCGTTGGAACTTTGTGAACGGATATCATTTCGAAGAATTACAAGGCACTGATATTGTTTTGTATCATCACACAATTCCACCAGATAAGTTAGACTAGGAGTTTAAATAATGAAATGGATTGGTATTAATAATACTGAAATATCAGAAATTTTAAACTCCTATAGTGATTGGTTCTTTGATCAAGACTTAACAGAGCTAGACAAGATTGCCAATCACGAAGGCAGACACCAAGGATACACGCTACCAAAAGCATGTAGTCTTGAGCATCTAGAAGAAATTGTTGCTAAAGACGGCGAGCATATAGGATATCCTGAGAAAACAATCTCAGTAGACATTGCTTCAGAAGAAAGAGTGTCGTCAGAGCACAAGAAAAAATGCAGAGATATGGCAACTACATTGTGTTCGTATCTAGGTGCTAGAAACCAAGCTGTCAATGTTTACTATCCAGCATCTGGATTTATGAGTTGGCACAACAACTGGAATGCTGCTGGATATAACATTCTGCTTTCCTACTCAAAAGAAGGAAATGGATTCTTTCGTTACAGAGATCCTATCACACATGAAGTTGTGAACATGAAAGACAAGCCTGGGTGGACATGTAAAGTAGGATACTTTGGAAAAGGTAGAGAACCAGACAAAGTGTTTTATCACTGTGCTGGCTCTCATGAACAAAGATTGTCTCTAGGCTTTGTTGTACCTCACTTAGAGATGTGGCAAGATATGATCGAAGACATATCAGGTGAAGACGCTACTTCGTTCCAATAGCCATAAAACGATCAAAGAAAACTTTACCTTCCCAGTTATAATAGAACTGCTCTACTTGTCCTTCGTAGAGTGGTTTTGTTATGCCTGTGTTTTCTAAGTGTTCTTCTTTGTTTGATACGCAATTGATACCGTACATCTCTTGTATCACATTGCTAGACTGTAAGGCGAAGATACAATCAGGATTCTTTGTCTTTAAGTCTTTGAGCGGATACATCTGCTCGCATCCTAAAGAGATTACAATGTCAGTATCAAGCGCATTGATATCATGGAAAGCAAAAGGTATATCAAGATTTAAATGATTGATGTCCATGCCTTGATCAGTGTAGTATTTGTTGAATACTTTAGATAGCTCAAGTGCTTCTTTGTCAATGTCAATCAAATCCATGTGCTTTACTTTAATGTTTTCACATATCAAAGGCACAAGAGGAAATCCTAACCAAGAATTGAGAACAATGATATTGTATTCTTTCTCTGGATCTAGTTGCTTGACTAGCTCTTCAATTAGCCAAACAGCAGCATCCATTGTGTTTGGGTTCATCGATTTTCTAAAGTCATCATGCTTATGCGGCATCTCGTGTTCTATCTTATCTAATGCCATCCCCCAGTATCTAAAACTAGTCAGGAAGTTCAATTTTAACATCTTCAGGTCGCTCCATTGAGTCATACAAACAAATAAAGGGTGTTTCTCTGTACTTAAATTCTTCTATATCGTTAGGGTATTGATAGCCATAGTTATAACTGTATACCCACCCCGACGGAAATGTTTTAATGTGATTGTGATCAAATCTATTATAAAAAAGATTGTCTAGACCTCTATAGTAAAAAAACATTTGGCTTGGATAATCTTTACTCATTTTAAGAAAAGTTTTCATCGCATCAGTATCTGATAAACAATCATTCCATCTAAGAATACTAGAATTTAGAGAAGTGTAAGCGTGAGGAATATGCGAAGTTTCTTTCTTAATTTTTTCCAGATTATGCCATTCTGTTTTTACAAAAACTAATTTGTCTTCAACAGGATATTCAATAAATGCGTTTAGGTTTCTTTGTATCTGTATATCTAAATCTAAAAATAGTTTTTCGCCTTCTTGCCAAACTATATCAGTATCAAAGAGATACATTTTATTCCACCACTTTTCATAGTAGTTATCAGCAGGAATTGCTAAAGGAATTATGTCTGGATGCAATCCAGAAGGATCTTCTGTTATACAATAAAAGATAAAGTTTCTAGCGACATGTTTTCTGCATTGTTTGTAAATTGCATTGACATGTGAGCTTGGATACTTTGTTCCCCATTTAACTGTGTATATATGTAAATTCATACCCAATGCGCTAATAAGTCAGAATCTGCTAGATCATCTTGTTTAGTACTGCCACGACTCTTATCTTCGAATGGCAACAAGTCAATGTTGAACACACAAAGAATAGCACCAGGACGATAGGTGTCTACTCGTAAATCATCTTCATCCCAAGAGCGACCACGGTTATATGAATATGCCATCCAACTTGGAAAGTGTCCCCATAAAGGAGTATTGCTAAAGTCTCCCCAACGCCAACTGTGATAGTTGTCTGTGCCATCTGTAAATGTGAACCATATTTGTTCTTGATGCTGTAATACATCTTTCCAAATGACTTCACATTGATCGTCACTCCATACTTGACAGCTACCATTCGTGTAGGCACCGTGTGCTAGTTTGAAGTTTCTAGACTTCATAGGACGAGGATCTTGCCAGTGACTTCGTAGTTTAGTAGGACGGTCTAGATCATATGTTATGATAGGACCCATATCATTTTGAATAATAACATCCAAATCCAGAAAGACAAAACGACCAGTAGGTTTGTCGTCAGCAAAATTGTGCGTATTGAAAACAAATGTTTTAGGTCTATCCCAACAGCGAGCCATACCGTATTTAAAATTATCACTACCAAACCAATATTTAGGGTGAATGCTGTCAATGTCAGGGAAGTCAATTACTTTAATCTCCTCGTCAAGACCTTCAGGGTGCTCTGTGTAGCAGTAGAAGTGAAAGTCAAACTTCTCTGGATCAGTGTGGCGTTTTGCCATGTTCTTTAGTTTATTGACAAAGTGAGGGCCGTACTTAGTACCCCACTTACAGCAAACATAATTAACTCTCATCTTACTCATTCCAAAGTCCTAATAGTGTCTCGTCAGTTAGTTCTTCAATTTTAATCTGTGATTTTGCAGCAGGATCAGGTGTCAAGTCTGTGTTAAACAAACAAATCTTAGCATCTTCTCTATACTTATGTGTTTCTAAATCATCTGGAAAAGATTTGCCTCTGTTATATGAGTACGCCCAATCGTTAGGAATGTTTTTCCAGAAGTCTCTTTGGCGCCAGTAGTGATAGTTGTCGCTGCCTTTGTAGAATGTTTTGAACACCATTTCGTCTTCAAATAATACTTCATGGTAAATGTTTTCACATTGATTGCCATTCCAGCACATCATACTAGAGTTGAAGAAAGTTCCTCTCATGTCTATGAACAGTCTTTCATGAATCTGCTTTGGATTTTGCCAGTTAGAATGTATAATTCTAGGCTTCTCTGCTAAAAACTCTAGCTCGTCAATGTTATCCTGAATGATTACATCTAAATCAAAGTAACACCACTTGCCTTCGTAACCTAACCATCTGTGTGAGTTAAAGACGATAAACTTAGCACGATCCCAACAGTAATTTTCTTTGCCGAACCAGTAATCTGGATGAAGAACACCATCATCTGGAATAGGGTGTGTGTCACATTCTAGACCTTCGCTATCATCTGTGTAGCAAGTAAATGTGAAAGGCTTCGTATAGTTTTTTTCAACCATGCGATAAAGATTATTCACATAGTCAGGAGAGTACTTATCGCCCCACTTGATGCAAATGAAATTCATTTTCATATTCTTTCTCAATGTCGGGAAAGTCAGCTTGCCCGTTTAATAATGCTATTGTTTTCTCTGGCTGGTATTTGTTGCCAGAGAATTTAAATGAGTATATCTCGTTTTCTGGAAAATGCTCGAAAGTAAAGTTTTCATGGTACAAGAATCTATCGTCACCTGCGTATTTAACCATGTAATAATCTTTGTTTTCTTCCCAGTAATCATATATATGCCTTGCATCTTCCCACAACATTACGCTTGAATTGAAGTTGCTCAGATAATTAAATGACCATCTAGCGTCTTTGTGATAAGGAAAGTTTTTATCCTTCCAATAAGTATAGCAAATGATAGGCGCCGTGTCAAGTAAATCAAACAAATTATCTATATCATGTTGTATTCTCACATCTAGGTCTAGATATAATATCTTGCCATAACCTTGCAGTTGAAATAACTTTACTTTTTCCCAATGGCCATCTGTTTCGCTGCCTATATTGATAGTATAAATATCATCGTATAGTTCAGAAGCATCATCAGTCACGCACACATAATTATACTTTCCTCTTGTGGCATCATATATACGATTCACATCAGCAGCGGTGTACTTTTTACCGTATTTTAAAGTTAATATAGTCTTCATATTAAATACTAATTTGTTATAAATAAAACGAGCAACTAGGAAAATGAAATGGCTACTGTTAATAATATTGTTATAGATCAAGGCACAACCTTCTCTCTCACTGTCACTCTAACAAATGATGACGGTACAGAGAAAGATTTGTCTGGTTACACTATAACATCGCAAATGCGTAAAAGCCATTACACTAATACTTATACAGCCTTTACCACTGCGAAAGTTGATCTAACAGGCGAAGTGACAATATCATTAACTGCGACTCAGACATCAGCATTAAAAGCTGGTCGTTATGTTTATGATATTGAGATTGAAGACTCTACTGAAACTGTCAGAATATTAGAAGGTATTGTAACAGTCACTCCTGAGGTAACAAAATAATGGCAATTAAAGTTTCTATACCTAGCAGCAATAGCACTAGTAGATTAACAACTGCGGTTGCTACAGGATCTAAAAAAGTTACGAGTGCAAAGATAGAACAATTAGCAAATGTTGATACTACAACAAACGGTTTGGAGGATGGATATACGATAGTTTATGATGAAGATACAGGTAAATGGGTTTCTCAAGCACTGAGTCAATCTGTTCAATTAGATACACTTGATGGCGGTACGTACTAGTATATTATAACAAAGTTTTTTAATATAAAAAGGAGATTTGCCACATGGCAACAGTAATTCAGATAAAACGCTCTACCGCAGCAACTGCACCAACCGCATCTCAGTTAGCGGCGTCAGAAATGGCGTATGCTCAGGATAAGGCAAATGACGGTTCAAGTGCGATTCTATATATCGAATCCGTCAATAACGACAACACAGCAGCGATCCACAAAGTTGGTGGTAAATACTACACTGACCTCGTAGACGCAGCAACAAACGCAAACACTGCATCAGCAATCGTTAAGCGTGATGGCTCTGGTAACTTCAGTGCTGGCACAATCACTGGCGCACTCACTGGTAACGTAACAGGCGATGTTACGGGCGATGTAACTGGTAACGCTGACACCGCAAGCGCATGGGCAACTGCTCGTACTATTACACTTGGTGGCGACCTTTCTGGTTCCGTATCAATTGACGGTTCTGGCGATGTTACTCTTACTGGTACAGTATCTGGTGCAGATGCAACTACACTGACTGGTGATGTGTTTGCATCAAACGGCTCAAGCAAAGTACTAGAAAACGGTACTGACGGCACTGACGCTACTTTCACTGGTGCGGTAACTGGTAATGTTACAGGTGACGTAACTGGCGATCTGACTGGTAATGTTACGGGCAATGTAACTGGTAATGTTACAGGTGACGTAACTGGCGATCTGACTGGTAATGTAACTGGTAACGCTGATACTGCAACTGCACTTGAGACTGCTCGAACTATTGGCGGCGTATCATTTGACGGTTCTGCTAACATTGATCTTCCAGGCGTAAACACTGCTGGTAATCAAGACACTTCAGGCAACGCTGCTACTGCAACTACGCTTGCAACTGCTCGTGCAATCAGCACTTCAGGTGACGCAACTGGTACTGTAAACTTTAACGGTTCTGCCGATGCAGACATCGCTCTTACACTTGCTAACTCAGGTGTTACTGCTGCATCTTACGGTTCAACTACTGCGGTTCCTGTAATTACTGTTGACGCAAAAGGTCGTATTACTTCTGCATCAACGGCGACTATTGCTACTTCGTTCGATATCGCTGCTGACAGCGGTACTACTGACACAATGGCTGGTGGTGAAACACTTACTTTCTCAGGCACTACTAACGAGATTGAGACTACTGTTTCAAACAACGAAATCACAATTGGTCTCGTTGACAACCCAACTATTGGTGGTAACCTCACTGTTTCTGGTAACTTGACTGTTTCTGGTACAACTACTCAGGTTAACACTACTAACATGGCTGTTGAAGATTCACTCGTAGCTTACGCTACTGGCAACTCTTCAGACGCAGTTGATATTGGTTTCTTCGGTAAGTTCAACGACGGTGCTGCTAAAACTACTGGTCTATTCCGTGACGCAAACGATGGTGACTTCCACCTCTTTGAATCACAAGAAAACATCACTGGCAACACTGTTGACAAGACTGCAACTGGCTATGCTGTTGCTACTTTGGTTGCTAACATCACTGGCGATGTAACTGGTGATCTTACTGGTAATGTTACAGGTAATATTACTGGCGATGTAACTGGTAACGTGACTGGTAACGTAACTGGTGATCTCACTGGTGATGTAACTGGTTCATTGACTGGCGGCACTGTTTCTGGTCTATCTGCTGCAATTCTTGTTGCAGACGGTGGTACTGGTGCAGGCACATTCACTAGCAACGGTATCATCTTCGGTAACGGAACTGGTGCAATGCAAGTAACTGCTGCTGGTACAGAAGGTAAAGTACTAATTGCTGGTTCAGGCGGAACTCCTGAGTTTGCAGACCTCGATGGTGGTACATACTAAATAGTAATGACAGAGAGGGGAGTTCGCTCCCCTCTTTTACTTAACACAAAGGTGATAATATAATGGAAAACGAAAACTTAATCAATGCATACATTGCAAATCTTGCAAAAAGTGTAAATGATTTAACACTTGAAACCCTTCTATTGAAAGCAAAGCAGCAAAATGCGGCGACAGAAACAAATGAAATTAAGGAACAAGTACATAGTCAAGCTCAACAAATTCAAGAGCTAAAGGACACAGAAGAAGTTCTCAGAAATGAAAACTTTGACTATCAGAGAAAATCTAAAGATGACACCGACTTTATTGAAAGATTAGAAGGTGGACTTGAGCAAGCAAACGCTATCATAGCGCAGTTTGAAGAAGAAAAGAATGGGGCGCTGGCTAAAGTTGCGAAGCTTGAGAAAGAAGCTAAACAACAAGTAGTACAAGCACCTACTGATACTACAAAATTAAAAGAAGAAAAAAATACATTATTTAATCAGAATGTTAAGTTGTTAAAAGATTTAGATTATGCCGAGAACAAAATAAAAGAGCTGAAAGTTAAGCTCAGAAATAATACTCAAGAGGAATCGGTAAATGGCAACAATAATCAAGCCAAAACGGTCAGAAACGGCGGACTCGATACCGAGTTCAAGTGATCTCGCTATAGGCGAAATTGCATTAAACCCTACTGACAAAAAGATTTACACGAAGAAAGCAGACGGTACAGTAGTAGACATGAATCCTGGCGTAACTGCTTCGGATACTGACTCTACTCAAGCTGTTTCAAAGTTTACATTTGCAGACACAGAAACTGGCAATATGTTTGTAGATTTTGATACGGAATCTGGTACTGCAATTGTTAAAGTAGCAATCAATGCAGACCAAGACTACGGACTCATCACTCAAAGTGTTGGCGACTTCAACGCAATCGATTACGGGAGTCTCTAATCATGGCGAGTAGAATTAAGTTTAGAAGAGGTAGTACTACCGAACATGCTAGTTTTACTGGTGCAGAAGGTGAGATTACTGTAAACACAACCAAGGATACTCTTGTAGTACATGACGGAGCCACCGCAGGCGGCTTTGAAATGATGAGAGCAGACCTTGATAACATAGGAAGCACTGCAATCCCAGCGGCGAATATCACTGATATCGATTGCGGCACTTACTCATAACGGAGACTGGAAATGCCAACTATATTACAATTAAGACGAGGAACGACCACTGAGCATGCCAGTTTCACTGGAGCAGAGGGCGAAGTTACCGTCAACACTACTAAAGATACTCTAGTAGTACACGACGGCTCAACTGCGGGTGGTTTTGAGATTGCTCTAGCAGACGGAACAAATGTAAGTGTTTCTACGGAACAAGTACAAGATGCTGCTGCTAGTATGTTCACTACTGCTACTCACACTAACATCACTGCAACATACGATGACGCAGCTGGCACTCTTGCTCTCGCCGCAGCAGCTTCTTATGGTGACTCTGATGTTGGAACATATCTAAGTAGCAACGGGTTTGCAACACAAAGCACTATTGTTGCTGCAATCACTGATTCTGCTCCTGCCACTCTAGATACTTTGAACGAACTTGCTGCTGCGTTAGGTGATGATGCCAACTTTGCAACAACAACAACAAACAGTTTAGCAGCAAAAGCCCCGCTTGCAGGACCAACTTTTACTGGTACTGTCACATTGCCTTCAACTACTTCTATTGGCGATGTTTCTTCAACAGAGATTGGTTATGTCAATGGTGTTACATCTGCTATACAGACTCAAATAGATTCAAATAGAATTGACATCTATAATGCTGCTGGTACTCTGCTAAACTAGAAGTATAGGTAAAAATTATGTCTACAGTTTATAAGGTGAAGAGAAGTGAGGTTGCCGAACGGGTTCCCTCTTCTGCGGATTTAGTAGAAGGGGAACTCGCTCTTAACTTAGCGGACGCTAAAATATTTTCTAAAAGATCAGATGGTACTGTAGTTTCATTAAATCCTGTTACTAATAATACTACAACTTCCTATTATCTTCCTGGCGATCTTGGAGAGATTTCTACCACTGCTGGAGATATATACAATTTAGGAATAGTTACTGACTCTCCTTCCGCTGACAGTGCTGGCTTTAATGAGCTGTCAGCAAACACATTTACATTAGGTACACAATCATTTCCTGCTTCCGACGGCACCGCAGGACAAGTTATTACCACAGACGGCAACGGCAATCTGTCTTGGGTTACCTCAGCAACATCGAATTCCTGGGTAGAAAAGACATCAGATTACACAGCAACTTCCGGTGACAAAATCATTGTAAATAGTACATCCTCTGCTATAACAATTACTCTGCCTGCAAATCCAACTTTTGGTGACGAAATAAGTATTATAGATGGTTCATCAAACGCAGCCACTAACAATATTACAGTAGATAGAAACACAAGAAACATTGATGGCGATTCTTCCGATATGATACTTGATGTTAATGGTGCTGCTTTTAATATCGTTTATTATAATCCTACTCGTGGCTGGATATTCACAGAGAGATAAAATGGCCAACTATAGCACATTAAAATACAAAGGTCTTTCATCAGCAGGATTTGCAAGAGGGGTTCAGATAGAATCGCTGGCAATTGAAGCTGGTTTTGCAAAATCTACAGATGTTAATGTTTCTATTGAGGCGAAAGCAGTAGAAACTAAAAGAGCAATTATAGGACAATTGGATAGAGAAATCGCAGGTGGAGATTCAACTACCACTACTTTCTTAGACAGAATAATAGGCGGTAACGCAACGACTACTTCGTTCGCCGCACAATATGACGGAGGTTCAGCTAATGGCTGATTTAATACAATTACGAAGAGATACGGCCGCTAACTGGACATCAGCTAATCCAACACTATCACAGGGTGAGCAAGGATACGAAACTGATACAGGCAAAATGAAGATTGGAGATGGGTC
>CERP01008294.1_pt1 | contig 15493 bp, 24 predicted proteins | sample 530801 | NCBI WGS metagenome assembly CERP01 (sample SAMEA2620991, study PRJEB7988) | marine metagenome | biome: marine biome (ENVO:00000447); feature: surface water layer (ENVO:00002042); material: "saline water (ENVO:00002010), including plankton (ENVO:xxxxxxxx)" | depth 5 m | reverse complement strand
AGCTACTCCAAAACAAAAAGCAGCTACAAAAATAGTAAAAGATATGGGAGACAAAGGTAGATATGAAGAGAGTAATCAAATTAAAACATTAATAGTTATGAATATATTAAGTAATTCAAAAGATTTTTTTAATGTTGAACAAAGTATACCTGACATAGAAGGATTTTTTAATAACGATACATTGCCTGACACATCAATTTCTGATAATAATATGGCAGCATATATTTTATTTGGAGGAAGTGACTCTACTTATGATCAAATGGTAGACGCACAATATAATTAACATGGAAGCTGAATTTGGAGGATTAAAATTTAAGGGAGGTAAGGTCTTTGGTATCTTACTTGCTCTTGGAACTCTCATAGGGTCGTTGTATGGCGGCTTTGTTGCGTTCAAGGATTATCAAGACATGAAGCAAACCATGTTGAATTATTCCGCTCCGGACCTAAGTGGCTTTGAGAAAGAATTAGCTCTTATAGAACAAGAAGTAGGTATTATATCTAGTGAAATGGCAATGATGATTTCCGAAATAACTTTAGTATCAGATGTAGCAAACGAATTAAAAAATGACCTTCGTACAGATTTACGAAGAATTGAATCTATAATAGAAGACGTAGAGCAGAATCAAAAACAAGATTCTCGTGAAAATCAAGCAGATATTAAGATTGCAATTAAAGAAATAAAAGAAGATATGCTTGAATTAGAAGAAAAAGTTGCAGATATGATACAAAAAACTTTAGCTAACCCTTTATCTCAGATGAATTAATGATAGTATAGTGCCATGAAAATAGAGATCAAACATTTACTTTCATTTGTACCTTTGATCTTAGCTTGTGGCGTCCTTTATGGATCTTTTACAACTAAGATAGAAGCTCTTGAAACTAAAGTTGAAACTATGGAAAACATAAGCACTGATGTTGCTATTATTAAAGAAAAAATAATGTGGATAGAAGAGTTTATGATTAAGACATACGAAGGGGATTTCTAATGGCTAAACTTTGTGCAAAGGGAAAAGCAGCAGCGAAACGTAAATTTAAAGTTTATCCTAGCGCATATGCTAATATGTATGCGAGTGCTGTTTGCTCAGGTAAAGTAACTCCAGGAGGAAAGAAAAATGCTAAAAATAAAAAAGTATCTAAAATGGCCGTGGGTGGTGGTGCTAACAGTGCTTCTAATCTTAGTCAAAGTCGTAAAATGGTGTCTGACAAAAATAGACCAGGCATGGCACGCGGTTGTGGAGCTGTTCTCGAAAATAGAAGAAAGACTACAAAGTACGCTTAATGAGTACCTCTAATTCAGGTCTTCGTAAATGGGTTAAAGATAAATGGGTCGATATAGGAGCACCTGATGGAAAAGGTGGATTTAAACCTTGTGGAAGAAGCAAAGGTGAGAAGAGAAAAGGCTATCCAAAATGTGTTCCTTCATCGAAAGCAAAAGCTATGAGTGCTGGTCAAAGAAGATCAGCAGTTTCCCGTAAAAGAAAAGCTGGTAATCCAGGTGGTAAACCCACGAATGTGAAAACAATTGTCAAGAAGAAAACAAGCAGAAAAAATTAAAGAAGACGTCATTCAATGGTCTAAGAAAGTCTTAGAACCGATGAACAAACATTTAGGTTTCCCAGCATGTCCCTTTGCTGCTAAATGGAGAAAAGAAGGGAAACTTAGGATAGAAGTTCGTATGGACAAAACTAAGTATGAGAAACATCTTACAGAGACTCTCAAGTCATGGGATAAGAAAAAACACGATATTATTATATACTGTGATCCTTTTTGGGATCAATTTTCAGCTGAACAATTTCAAGATAAAATAGATTTCTACAATAAACTTTACAATAAAAAAGACGTTTATTTTATGGGATTTCATCCTTCCAATCCAGCTACTAGCGAAGATCAAGAGTTTTTAGTTGATCCAACAGATGAAACAGTAGAACACAGTGATTTAGAATACTCTATGATGCTAGTTCAAAAATTCAAGCAACTCTATGATGCAAGTTGCAAACTACATAAGATAGGTTATTATGACAAGTGGCCAAAGGAGTATTACGAGGATGTGGTATTAACAAGGCAAAATTTGTATACAAAACTATTTAAAAAGGAGTGACATCATGATGAAGAAGAAACAGGTCGTCAGGAGAATGGGCGGCGGAGCTATGAAGAAACAAGTCGTTAAAAAAAGAGGCGGCGGAACTATGAGGCCTGCTCAAAAAGTAAATTCACCAGGAGGACAAGGTGGAGCTAGCTTGATTGGTCAACATAAAAGAATGGCTATGGGTTTAATGGGAGCTATGCCAATGGTCGGCTCAAGAAAATCAAAAAAAATGAAAAAACAAACTGCCAATGATAGATTAGATGAAAGATTAGGTATGAAAGATGGTAAAGAATCTACTAAGTCTCAGTCTATGAAATCTCGTAGAGACGAATCTAGAGCTATGAAACGTGGTGGAGTCGCTAAAAAAAGAGGCGGCGGAACTATGACACCTATGCAAATGAAAAGAGGCGGAAATACTTCACGTATGAATAAACTCGAAGAACTAGGCAGAGTAGATGCAGAAAGAGCAAGAACTTCAAAAGGTAAAAAAAATCTCAAAGCTGAAAAAAGAAGAATAGTTAGAGCACTTAAAAAATAATGACAACTTCAGGTACACACACTTTTAATATGACATTTGATAAGATTATCAATCGTGCTTTCGCACGATGTGGTCGATCACTTCGTACAGGTTATGATTTAACCTCTGCACGTGATAATTTAAACTTATTATTTTCTGAGTGGAGTAACCGAGGCATTCATCTTTGGAGAGTTAAAAATGCTACAACGAATGTAGTTTCAGGAACTACAACTTACACAATACCCGATAATGGTTATGATGTCTTAGAAGCCGTTTATAGAAAAGGAAGTACAGCTAATACCACATCCCAATCTGATACTACCATGACTCAAATTTCTAGATCGGAATACGAAGCTATCCCTAACAAACTAGCGTTAGGAACACCTAGTCAGTATTATGTAAGAAGAAACTTATCAAATGTAGAAATTAATTTGTATCTAACACCTAATGTAACAGATGATCAGATTAATTATTTTTATGTAGCCCGTATTGAAGATGTCGGTAAATATACAAATACACCCGATGCTCCTTACAGATTTTTACCATGTCTTGTTTCAGGATTAGCTTACTACATGTCACAAGAAATAGCTCCTGAAAGAGCTGATATACTAGAAAGAAGATACGAACAGGAGTTAAATAGAGCGTTGATTGAGGATAGTCAATCAACATCGATAAGTCTTACTCCTATGAATAACTATCCTTTTGGAGGATAAATGACCTTTGCATCAGGAAGATATGCTATCGCAATATGTGACATATGCGGAATGCAATACCCTTATAAAAGTTTAAGAATACAATGGAATGGTATTTTTGCTTGTCCTGAATGTTGGTCACCTAAAGAACCTCAATTAGATCCTCCTTATCATGCAGCTGATCCTCAAGCTTTGTTTAATCCAAGACCTGAATCAAATAAAATTTTAGAAGCACAATTACCCGCTGGTCCTAACGAAGCAAACACTTCTACTTTTGGACAACCTATGCCGGTAACTGTTTTTGTAGGAGATCCAGGTATGTCTGCTTTTCTTACTACTGTACAAGGTACTTCTCCTAGTGATGGTTCTGATCCTACAACTTCTTCAAGTATGCTTCCTCAGACTCCCGAACAGAAATTGACTATTAGCTCACGTATTGGTACAGTCACAGTGGTGATATCATGAATTATTCTGAACTATTAGATACTGTAAGAAGCTACACAGAAGTTGATAGTAATGTGTTATCTAACACAATTCTTAATGTTTTTATTGTTAATGCTGAAAATCAAATTGCTCGTCAGATGTCTAGTGATTCTCAAAGAAGATATGCTACCACAACATCCGAAGCCAACAATGCTTTTCTAGATATTTCAGGCCCTGAAGGTGGTTTAAGATATGTTAGAGGTTTACAACTCATTTATGCTAATAATGATATATCGTGGTTAGAGCAAAGAGATGCCACTTTTATGGATGAGTACACTATTCAACGTTCAACAGCGAATACAACTTTTACAGGAGAGCCTATTTACTGGGCTACTTGGGATGCAACACATCTTATGTTAGCTCCTACACCTAATGGAGTCTATACAATTGAAATGTGGTATGAAGAAACTCCTGAAAGATTAGGAAATGGATCAGGGACTACAAGTACAACAACTTTTGTCTCTAATACAGCTCCCGAAGTTTTATTATACAAGTGTGTAGCCGAAGCTTATTCTTACTTGAAAAATCCTACAGATATGCAAATATACGATCAGAAGTTTCAAGTTGCTTTACAAGCTTACGCTAACGAGCAAATGGGACTAAAACGCAGAGATGAGTACACGGATGGAGTTTTACGAATTCCGTTAAAGTCGGCAAACCCAGATGGAGGTAATTAATTATGGCAATAAACCAAGCAGTTTGTGCTACATTTAAAGAACAGCTTTTGTTAGCGGAGCACGATTTAGTAGATAACACTATTAACCTTGCACTCTACACTGACTCTGCTTCTTTAGACGGAAACACAACAGCATATTCAGCTACCAATGAAGTTGGTAACTCAGGAACATACGCAGCTGGCGGAGGTACTTTAGCGAGTGCAACTGTTGGTCTAACAAAAACAAGTGCAACAGCATCTACAGCTTTTGTAGATTTTGCAAACTTGAGTTTTACGTCTGCTACTATTTCAGCTCAGGCAGCTTTAATATATAACAGATCAAACGCAAGTAACACAAATGCAGCTATTGCAGTATTGGATTTCGGTGGCGTAAAAACTTCAACTAACGGTACTTTTACAATTCAGTTCCCTACAAACAACGCGACGAGTGCTATTCTGAGACTTGCCTAGATTCTAGGAGGTCCTTATGGCAGACATTCAAGGTTGGGGTAGAGGCACCTGGAGCTCAGGTTCTTGGGGTGAATTTATCCCTGTCGAAGTTACAGGTAATCAAGTCAATACCTCTTTAGGTACTGAACTTATTATTGCTGATGCAGATATATCAGTAACAGGACTTGCAATTACCTCTGTCACAGGAACAGCCGCTGCCGCTGAAGAAAGAGACGTTCTTCTCACTACAAATTTAGTTAATACACAATTAGGCAGCGTTGCTGTTTCTCATGGTCATGTTATTGAAGTAACAGGACTTACTATGAGCTTCTCAGAAGGAGATACTTCTCAAGAAGTAAGTGTAGACGAAGGTTGGGGTAGAAGAGAATGGGGTTCTTACAACTGGGGTGGAGGAGCTCCTCAAGAATTTGTAGTAGACGGTGTAAGTATGTCTTCTACTTTAGGAGACATTGGAGTTGGAGTAGGAGATATTGTTCAACTTACAGGTCTTCAATTTGGTAGCTCCACAGGTACCATTACTTTAGGTCAAGGCGATCAAGTAATAGAACAAGATTCTTTATTATTTCAAACAGCTATATCAGGTGCATCCGTCGTTGGTGAAGGTAACGCCGCTGTCGTAGCAAGTGAAGATCCAATGCAGTTATCACTAGGTACTGTGATTGCTTCTTCTATTGTAAACGTAGCTGTCACTGGCTTAACAATGACCTTTGCTGAAGGAACAGCAGTTGCAGAAGCCGATGCTCCTGTTGCTGTAACAGCTTTAACTACTATGTCTTCTTCTCTAGGAACTGTATCTGTAGTAGAAGGAACTGGAGTCATTGTTCCTGTCACTGGCTTAACAATGACCTTTGCTGAAGGAACCGAAACAGTAACTGGTAATGCGGAAGTTACTGTAACAGGTCTTGTCATGTCCTTAGAATTAGGTAATATATTTAGTACACCATGGGCTAATGTAGATACAAACGCAAGTAACTCTTGGGCTAATGTAGATACAAACGCAAGTAACTCTTGGACAGAGGTAGACACAGCCACAATTGCTGCATAACATGGTAAAAACACACAAAATAAATAGATTGAAAAGTGATAGAAAGTTTAGTAAATTTTTGAAAGGTTTAAAAAATGGCATCAACATATTCAGATAGTTTAAAACTAGAACTCATGGAAACAGGCGCAAATGCGGCTACATGGGGAACAAATACAAATACAAATTTAGAAGTCCTTGACGCTTTTACTCAAGGCTATGTATCAAAATCAGTAGCTGGATCAGCAAATATTACACTAAGCACAGGTAATGCTGACCCTAACGCTGAAGCAGCCAATAAAGTTATTGAACTCACAGGTACTTTAACAGGTGATATTGTAGTATTTATTCCAGCTGTTACAGGTGGAAGTGAATATCTTTTTTTTAATAACACAGCTGGATCTCAAACTTTAACTATAGCAGCCACTGGACATACAGCTAACGGAGCTGTTATTACTCAAGGAGCTTACTCAAGAGTATATTGTGATGGCACTGCTAACTTCAATGTAGAAATTCAAACTTCTGTTTTAGGTGCTGTTACTACAAAAGGTGCGGCTGTCTTTGATGCTGGAGCAACAGTCACTGCTGGTCAAGATTTAACAGCTGGATCAGGAAACATTATCGCTAGAAGTAATGGTCAAGTTCAAGCAACATTATTTACAGGTTCAGGTGCTGGTTTAACAGGCGTTGATCCTTTTCCTTCAGGAACAAAAATGGTTTTTTATCAAGCTTCTGCTCCAACTGGTTGGACACAAGACACCGCTGCTGCTTTGGCTAATACAGCTATGTCTATTGTCACTGGTTCAGGTGGAGGAACAGGTGGTGCAACAAGTTTCTATGATGTTTTTAACGCAACGACCAAACCTGTTGATACAGGTTCTTTAACTGTTTCTGTCTCAGCTTCAATAGGAGCTCATACTTTATCAACACCTGAAATTCCATCACATAACCACTCTATAAAGATAGGTAATAGAACTCCATCAGGTTCAGCTTTTCCATCAGGCCTATTAACCATGCCTCCTAGTGTTCCCATTGACATTGCAAATGGTAGTGACCAAAAAGGACCACAAGTTACTTCTCCTAATTCAGTACAGTCAACAGGTGGTGGCGGAAGTCATACTCATCCTTTTAGTGTTAGTAGTTCTTCTTTAGGAGGAACAGCCAGCACTCCAGCTTTGAATGTAAAATATGCAAATGTTATTATTGCAGCGAAAGACTCTTAAAATATTCAATGCCTATATTTGACCCTGACGGTAAATGTCCGTTACTCAATAAAAAATGTATTAAACATCAATGTGTTTGGTATAATATGCTTCAAGGCAATCATCCTCAAACAGGTCAAAATATTCAAGAGTGGGGTTGTTCTATTGCTTGGCTTCCTTTGCTTTTAGTAGAAAATTCTAAACACTCTATGGCTACTACAGCAGCTACTGAATCTTTTAGAAATGAAATGGTTAAAGGAAATGATGCTTTAATGGAGTTAAGTAAAGAAGCTGTAAAACAAAAAACACCCATGAATGGTATATCTACTTTAATGGGAATGATTGGAAATCATCAAAGAGCTTTGGCTGATAAAGACCCTAATATGGAAGATGAAACCGTTAGACAATTAAGTAATAATAAGATAAAAGTAAAGAAGACAACTAAATCTAAAAAGGTTAAAAAAGATGGCCCTAGTAAATAACACCACTATCAATACTCGTTTAACAATAATTTTTGATGCTTCTGAAAATGCCTTAAATTCAGATGATGGACCTAGATTAGGTGTAGGCAATACTGAAGCTGATATTTTTATAGACGAAAACGAAAATCAAATAAATTATTTTAATATAAAAGCTCATACAGAAATTCCTTCTGAGATTCATTGTTTTCAATGGAATCCAATTAACAGCACAGGTAATTATGAGTACATAGATAATAGAGAAAATTTAAACATAACAGAAATTCCTTCTTGGGCTACAAATGTAGTGATTCGTTGTGAAGCTGAAGATAAATGGCTTGAAGCTTATAACGCGAATATCGACTCTCAACGACAAGCTTGGCTTGACGCTGACTCTGAAAATAATGAAGATAATTTTGTAATGGATGTATTCTTAGCTAATGATGCGGGAGATACAGCTAGAATAAATTATTGTTCTAGTAATGGAATCACTTACTAAAAGTGTCGTTAGGCAACTATATTTTAGAATTTAGAAAATGTTTTGACACTTCAATGTGTAAAAAAATAATAGCTTATTACAATCATGATTTAACAGACAGCGCTGTAACGGATTCTAAAAATCCTGTAAATAAAAATATAAGAAATTGCACCACGAAATCAATTTTAAAACCTAGAACCTTTGGAGAGACTATTTTAATAAATTACATTAAGTATAAATTAATAGGCTGTCTTAAAAAATATTCAGAAAATTATCCTCATTGTAATACTATGAACTTTTCTCAACTTGATATTTTATGTTATGAGTCTAATGAGCATAAAGCTGGTTATAACTTTCACGTAGATCAGGGAGAGAAAGTTAGCAACAGAACTCTTTCTATTTCAGTTTGTTTAAACAATGATTATAAAGGAGGAGAATTTGTTTTTCATCAGCCAGGTAGTAGTGATTTAATATTTCCTCAAAATGTAGGGGATGTTATTATTTTTCCTTCTAATTTTATGTTTCCTCATCAGGTAAATAAAATTGAAAAAGGAACAAGATTTGCTTTAGTTGGGTGGGCTATATAATGAAACCACTATTTATAAAAGATTTTCTTCCTCCACAAGTTTTAAGTATAGCCTACTCTTATTGTGTACTTAAATTTTCAACAAAGTTAGATTTTACAAATGTCACTGATTCTCAAACTAAAAGTTTAGTAGGAGAGTATGGTGATTCTTTAATGGAAACTTTATTAGATTTAAGCACTCCAGTGATTGAACAAAATGTAGGTAAAAAATTATTTCCAACATATAGCTATTTAAGGGTATATGAAAAAGAAAGTGATCTCAGGATTCATAAAGATAGAGGTTCTTGTGAATATACAGTGGCTCTTTGTCTAGGACTAGATCCAGTGGATAAACCATATAATATTATGACAGGGCATCCTGACCCTACTTCTGATTACTTTTATTATGATTCTAAAGGAAAACCTTTGAAAATGAAAATAGAAGAAACTTTCCCTATGGTAAGTAATAATGCTTTAATTTTTCAAGGACAAGAAATTGATCATTGGAGAGAAAAATGTGAACACGATCATTATATCACTGTTTTCTTACATTATGTAGAACAAGAAGGTAAATATAAAGAACATAAATTTGACAAGAGATCAATGCTAGGAATGCCTCCTGGAATGTAATAAGTGTTGCTTTTAATTTTTAAAATAAAGAGTATATTGGCAGAATGCCACTCGTTAATTTTACAATAAAACCAGGCGTAAATAAAGAAGTTACAGACTACACAGGGCAAGGGCAATGGGTAGATTCTGATAATGTACGCTTTTTTCAAGGTCTTCCTCAAAAAATAGGAGGATGGTCTAAGTTTATAGCTACCTACTTAGTTGGAATAGCTAGAGATGTTCACGCTTGGATATCATTAGATGGGACAAGATTTCTTGCTTATGGCACTGATAGAAAATTATACGTATACGTTGAGGGAGTAAATTATGATATTACGCCTATTAGAGAAACAGCTAGTTTAACTAATCCTTTTACGACTGCCACAGGTAATGCAACTGTAACTGTTGCAGATACGGCACATGGAGCTTTTAAAGGAGACTTTGTAACCTATACAGGAGCGTCTACTCTTGATGGTTTAAATTTTAATCAAGAGTTTGAAATACAAAGTATTGTCAACACCGCTGCTTACACAATTACTTTTACGGATGGATCTACTGCTTCAGGAACAACTGCTGGTGGTGGAGGCAGTGTTACTGCTAATTATCAAATCAATATCGGACCTTCTATTTCAGAGTTTGGTTATGGTTGGGGAACAGGAACTTGGGGAGGTAGCACATGGGGAACTCCTCGTACAACTTCTAATACAACCATTGAAGCTAGACAATGGTCACTTGATAATTTTGGTGAAGACTTAATTGCAACTGTTCTTAATGGAGGAACTTTTAAATGGGATCTCTCAGCTGGTGTAGGAACAAGAGCTGTAGCTGTTCCCAACGCACCAACTCAAAGTAGAAGTAACTTAGTATCTACTCCTGATAGACATTTACTTTTATTTGGAACACAACCAACGATTGCTACTCCAGGGCAAGATGACTTATTAATTAGATTCTCCAATCAAGAAGATATTGAAACGTATGCACCAACAGCAGAAAATACTGCGGGTTCACTTAGAATTGCTGACGGCTCACGAATCATTGGAGCTACAAGATCAAGAGGTGCTATTATGGTTTGGACAGATACATCTCTACATGCTCTACAATTTATTGGTCCTCCTTTTACTTTTGGTCTTAGACAACTTGGTCAAAACTGTGGTTTAATAGGACAACACGCAGCTATTGATATTAATGGCAATTCTTTTTGGATGTCACAAAGTTCTTTTTATGTGTTTGATGGTTCTGTTAAAAAATTACCTTGCACAGTAGAACAAGCTGTATTTAGCAACATAAGTATTACAGCATCAGAAAACTCTTATGTAGGACACAACGATGAATTTAATGAAATTATTTGGTTCTATGCCTCTGCCAGTTCAACAAGAATAGATAGACAGGTGACTTACAATTACATTGAAAACACTTGGTGGACAGGAAGTTTAGATAGAACAACATGGGTGGACAGAGAAGTATTTCAGATACCTCTTGGTACAGAATATTTACCTTCAGGAACTGGAAACGTATCTGTTATTCAGGGACTAACTTCAGGAGCTTCTGTTATCTATCAACACGAAACAGGTAATGACGCAGACGGAGCAGCCATGACAGCTTTTATAAAATCAGGAGCTGTAGGTATTACTGAAGGAGAAGATTTTGCTTTTGTAAGAAGATATATACCTGATATTCAAAATCAAAGTGGGACTCTTAATATGGATTTGAATTTTCTTGATTATCCTAATGATACAACAACTACAACTAAAAGTTCAAGCTTTACCTCTTCTACAGATAAAGTAGATTTAAGAGGACGTGGCAGACAATTTACAGCAAACATTGTTTCTAATACAACAGGTACAGCCTGGAGACTTGGAACAATTAGATTTGATATTCAACCTGATGGTAGAAGATAACAAATAGTTGACCGACTTAAAGATTCAAGAATACGTTTTTAATACTAGCTTTTATGAAATGTACACACATTTTGATGCAGATAAAATTAAAGAATATGTAAGAAAATTAAATTATGAAAAAGTAGATAATTGTAAAACTACTTATTTTTCAAAAGAACGATTAAGTTTAGAAGGACCTTTCAAAGAATTTATGGAACATATATCTAAACACATATTGGTTTTTGTTACACAAATAAAAAATAAAACAAATTTTTCTTTCACTGATTATTGGTTTCAAACTTACAATTATGAAGATAGTATGGACATGCACACTCATGGTTCAGACTATTCTTTAATTTATTACGTGCAATCCTCTGTAAATTCAGGAGTTACAAGATTTTATAATCCAGGCTTTCCTTACATTTCTTTCAATAAAATTGATATAAAACCAGAAGATAATAAACTGGTTATTTTTCCTAGTGAGTTGCTTCATCGAGTTTTATCCAATAAAGATAAAGAAAGAATTATTTTTTCTGCTAATTTTAAGGTAGAATAAAACATGGCAAAATTAACCTTACAAAGATTCCCTAATCCGCCTCAAGATTATGATCCGCGTAATTTTTATGAGATTATTAGACAGTTAGAACAACTGATTCAACTACTGAACAGTTCCTATACAAGACAAACGCAAGACGAAAGTACGAGAAGAACTTGGTTTTTAGGATAAAACATGGCAGACGTATTTAGAAGATTTACATCAACAGCTCCTGACACAGCCGTTAACACTATTTTTACAGTGCCTGTTGCTAATGTAGCTTCTACTCCTCCTATTCCAGTTACCACTTTTATTGTTAAAACAATTATACTTCACAACAGTGCGGGTTCAGGAAATGTCACTGTAAAGTTATTTCATAATGCTGGATCAGGAGACGTAGAAATTAATAATATAACCGTGGCCCACGGAGCAACACAACAGCTCGATGGTCCTTATGTTTATGCTGCTGGAGATGCTTTAAAACTTCAAGCCGATGCAACGACTCTTAGTTCAGATATTTCTGTTCTTGAAATTAAAGATCAGCTTTAGACTTTTTTATCAGGAGCTACAAACATAGATCCTACATGTCCTCTAAATTGTTGAGTACCAAAATGAGATAAAGGTTGAGAAACGTCAGCCCATACTTCACCACCTATGGAAGCCCATAGACGAGAAAAATAATAGTCTTCAGAAAGATATCTTAGCTTACCATTTGGATCATTTGTTTCATAAACTCCAACGGCAAATAAATCATAACAGTTATCCGAGCCATAACTTTTACCATTAACTATTTGATCAGAATCATATTTTCTTTCAGGGAAAGCTTTTTGCATCTTTTTAATTACTTCTCTTTTAAGTAGCATCATACCTGTCGCTGCTTCTTGAACTTTTACAAAACCATTTTGTACAGTCACAGTTGGATCATCGACATTTAAGTTATAACCTAAAGACTTAGCTTGAAGCTCATCAGGAGTAATTTCAGGATTTTTTTTCATTTCTGCAATAGCTTTGTCCCAGTAAATGTGTTTACGAGGATAGATACCACACACAACTTCTTTGTCAGCTAAGATTAATCTCTCAATATTAGTAGAACTAAAGCCTATGTCTGCATCAATAAACAACAAATGGGTAGGGCAGAAGTCTTGATCATCCATCATCATAGAAACTAATGTATTTCTCGCTCTAGATATAAGAGATTCATTACCCATGGTTTGAACTCTTACTTTAACTTTATTTTCACCAGCCCATGCGTAAAATTGCATAATACCATGGAAGGTTGCTTCACTCAGCATTCCTCCGTACATAGGTAAACCTATTAATATTCTTATGTCTTTTTCTTTGACTTCTTCTAATGTTAGCATAAATAACCCCTGATTTGTTTAGTTGGGATTATTTTACTTATTTGTAACAATTTAACAACTCTAAACCAGTTGATTTATTTAAAAATCAAGGTTAAAACTATATAATGACTCACAAAATAGTAGAAGAGCCAATCATACTTAGGTATGACTATGACATCACAGGGAAGAAAATACCTGTATACAGTGCTAAAGTAGAAACAACCTTAACAAACACAATTACAGGTAATACTTATCAAAGTGAAGAAGAGATGCAAAGCGATATAGACAACGCTGAAACAGCTGTTACAGAAGCAGATGTTAGAAGAGATGTTCTTGTTACAGCTCCTTTGATGTTATGTGGTGCCGACATTTTGGACGAAGATAAAAAGGATTAACATGGGAATAGAAGCCTTACACGAAACAACAAAAGCCATAGCTCAACTAGGACGCTTTGAAGATGACTTCTTAGCTCACGTAGCTAAAGGTGAAATGGTCGTGCCAGGGGATGTTCTTAAAAACAATCCGAAGATTAAAAAAGCAATCTTCGACGAGTTAAAAAAATTAGGTGTTAAGTCACCATCAACTTATATCGTGGGCTCAAAGTTCATGAGGATCAATCCAATTACAGGACAACCGGAATTCTTTTTAAAGAAAATATTTCAAAGAGCAAAGAAAGCAGTAAGAGACGTAGGCAGTGAGTTAAAAGATAATGACTTACTAAGAACAGCTGTTACTTTTGGAGCTCCTTTTCTCATACCTGGTTTAGGTACTCCTATCGCACGTAACTTATTTGGTGCTGGTATCGGAGCTATTTCAGGACAAAAGCCTGATCAGATTCTTAAAGACTTAGCTCTTCAAAATGTTTTATCAGGTGGCCTCGGAGCTTTTAATGCTGGTGAGGGAAACAGAATGGCTGGATTTAAACAAGGTATTATGGGTAATCCTTACTCTCAAGATTTTAGCCTAAATCCAAAAACTGAACTCGAAACTCTTAGAACAAACTTATCAGATCCAAGTAGAGGTTTTGCTTCAACCGACAGGGTTTCTGAAGTAATTAATCCAGCATCATCTTCACCTGGTCTTTTTGATAGAGGTATTGAGACAGTCAAAAACTTTATGGTCAATCCTGATAAAACAGGATTAAGAAAATATAGTGGACTAATTGCTACTGCGGGTGTTGGAGCAGCTATGCTAGCAGCTCAACAAGCTGGTGATCAACTAGCCTTTGGTGACTATGCTTATGACCCAGCTCAAAATGTATATTTGAAAGGAAATCAAACCATTGATCAAAATAGTTTTTATAATGCTCTTAGTGATTTTTACGATAGTGGTGGTACAGCATTTGGTTCAGAAACAGGTTCTCCTGTTGGATATGCTCAAGGTGGAGACACTAAGTTCCCTAGAAAAACAGGCATGATCGACGGACCAGGGACAGGACAATCTGATAGTATACCAGCAATGTTAAGTGATGGTGAATTTGTCATAACAAAACAAGCTGTAGTAGGATTAGGTAATGGTAGTCGTGACAAAGGAACAAAAAAACTGTATTCTTTTATGGACCAAATGGAAGACAAAGCAAAAGAAATGGGAATAGGTAAATTATAATGGCAACTTTAGATGAAATCAGAGCTCAAGGGTTAGGTAACTTAATCAAAGCTGGTGAAGCTTTAACAGATCCAAATAAAGTAAAACCTCTACCAATGGAATCAGTTGCTGGTTTAAGTGCTGCTGAACAACAGGCCTCGAACCTAGCACAAAGTTCTATTTCAGGAATGCCTGACTATCTAAGTCAAGGAGTAGGAGCTTTAGGTCAAGCAGCTAATACTGCTCAACAAGCCATGACAACAAGTTTAGCTGGAGCTCAAATGTATGATCCAGCAAGTTATCAAGGGTTCATGAATCCTTATCAGCAAGAAGTTATTGACGCTTATACATCTGAGATGAATCGTCAGTTTGGTATACAAGGACAAAATAGAAATGCTCAGGCTCTTCAAGCTGGAGCTTTCGGAGGTGATAGACAAGGTGTCTTTGATGCTGAAGCTTCTAGAGGTTTTAATCAACAGCTAGGTCAAGGTATTTCTCAGTTACTTAATACTGGTTATCAACAAGCTCAGACACAAGCTCAAAATGCTTTTCAACAACAGCAAAACAGAATGCAACAATCAGGTCAAAATCAATTGGGTGCTGGACAATTACAACAAGGTATCGGTCAACTCTTTGGTCAGTTTGCTCCAACAAGTGCTCAAACTCTAGGCGCTAATGTAGAGACATTAGGTAAGATAGGAGCTCAAGAAAGAGGAGTCGCTCAAGACGAGTTAGCTGCTCAATACACAAATCTCATGAGACAATATCAACAGCCTTTTCAAAATTTGAATTTTCAATCAGGATTAATAGGAGGATATCCAACTCAACAAAATGCGGGAATTCAATCCAATCCTTTAATGACAGGTATTAGTTCACTATTAGGCAATCAAGGTTTATTCGGTTAGGAGGTAATCATGGCT
>CERP01053076.1_pt1 | contig 15628 bp, 18 predicted proteins | sample 530801 | NCBI WGS metagenome assembly CERP01 (sample SAMEA2620991, study PRJEB7988) | marine metagenome | biome: marine biome (ENVO:00000447); feature: surface water layer (ENVO:00002042); material: "saline water (ENVO:00002010), including plankton (ENVO:xxxxxxxx)" | depth 5 m | reverse complement strand
CTAAATTCTTACACCGTCAGTTGAAAGGATAAAAGCCAAATGGCAAATCCACGCAAGCCAAGCCACCTAAAAGCGGTGCAAGGTACTGATAGACCTGATCGCGCAAACCCTAACGAGCCTGTTGCATCAACTGCCATTCCCGTTGCGCCCGATTATCTTTCCGTTCGTGCGGTTGAGAAGTTCTTGCAGTTGTGTGCGATCCTTGATGGGATGGGTATTGCGTCACGCGATGACAATGACGCGCTTTCGATGCTTTCCGGGCTTCTTGTCGAGATTGAGGAGGACACGGTTTTGCTTGATAGCGTGGGTGCGTTCTACATGCCCTCAGAGGAAAGCGGGATTATCCGTGCGCACCCTGCGGTATCGCGGCTTTCCACTAATCGACAGCGCGCACAGGCATTGCTTGGCGAGTTTGGCTTGACCCCTGCCGCGCGATCCAAGGTATCCGCTGGTAAATCACCTGAAGCCAATCCATTCGCGCAGTTTGCATGACTGACTACGTTGCTGTTGCGGAAAAGTACGCACGCGACATAACCAGCGGCAAGATACTGGCGAGCAAATACATCAAGCTTGCCTGCCGTCGCCATTTGGATGATTTGGATTGGCAATCCGAAGACGCCTTTGCATATCGCTTTGATGATGCCTCTGCGGTTAAGGCCTGCAAGTTCATTGAGCTTATGCCACATACTAAAGGCAAATGGGCGCAAGAGCGCCAAACGCTGGTTATGCAGCCTTGGCAGGTATTTATGACGGTCTGCCTATTCGGGTGGATGCGCAGGAAGGATAACAAGCGTCGGTTTCGCAGGTTCCTTTTGTTGGTTCCCCGCAAGAATGGGAAATCGGCATGGGCTGCGGCGGTTGGCATTTACATGCTTTGCGCGGATGGCGAGTATGGTGCCGAGGTCTATTCGGGCGCGCGGAATGAGAAGCAAGCTTGGGAAGTGTTTAAGCCTGCGAGATTGATGGCGAAGAAAAGCCCACAGCTTTGCAGTAGTTTCGGAATTGATGTTAACGCGTCTAACATTTCGATCCTTTCAAACGGGTCTAAGTTTGAGCCGATAATTGGGGATCCGGGTGACGGTGCATCGCCTTCTCTGGCAATTGTGGACGAATACCACGAACACGACACGAACAAGTTATTCGACACCATGGAAACAGGCATGGGCGCGCGGGATCAACCATTGATGCTGGTGATTACCACGGCGGGCGACAATATCGCAGGGCCTTGTTATGAAATGCAGCAAGACGCGCAAAAGATGCTGGAAGGCACCCGTCGAGATGACGAATTGCTCGCTCTTATCTATGGCGTTGATGAGGATGATGAGTGGACCGACCCCGACATTCTGCGCAAAGCCAATCCAAACATGGGTGTTTCGGTTGGTGAAGATTTCCTTTTGGCGCGGCAACGTGACGCCATAGCGACCCCGCGCAAAACTGGCGTATTCAAAACCAAGCACCTTAATATGTGGGTGCAGTCGAGGGCCGCATACTACAATGCTCAGAAGTTCTCCGAGGCTGCTAACCCGAAATTGTCGATTGACCAATTCAGAGGCAAAGAGTGCATTATCGGTGTTGACCTTGCGGAAAAGCGAGATTTAACCGCAGTAGAATACACGTTTCGGCATGGTGAAGGGTTTGCCTGTTTCGGCAAATACTACGCCCCAGAGGAAACGATAGAAATGCCTGAGAACGAGCATTACAGGGCTTGGCGTGATGCTGGCCTATTGGTGCAAATTGACGGGGCTGTCATTGATCAGCGAGAAATTCTGGATGATCTCAAGGACGATATGAGCCGGTTTGAGGTTCGTGAGGTCAGTTTTGACCCTTGGCGATCAAGGCAAATGGCTGTTGAACTCATGGAATTAGGTGTCAATTGCATCGAGTTTCGTGGCAGTCCATCAAACATGAATGAACCTATGCGAGAAATGGATGCGCTTATAGCCTCTGGAAACCTTTTCCATGATGGAAACTTGCCATTCACATGGATGCTGTCAAACGTGATCAACGGAACGCGAACGGGCGACATGCACAGGCCAGCCAAAGAGCGCGCCGAAAACAAGATTGACGGACCTGTTGCCAGAATGTTGGCGCTGGGCCGTTGGATGCTAGACGAAGCGGCCCCGGCGTCTCCGTGGGATGACGAGAACTTTGCCTTGGAGGTTGGTTGATGTTTGGATTTGGCAAGCGTGAAAAACGGGAGGCGACATTCACGCAATCCGAACCCCGCAGCTTTTTGGAGATTATCGGGCTTTCCGGTTCTAACGCTGTATCAATGGAAGATGCGCTTGGCGTTCCTGCGGTCTGGGCTGCGATCAATTTCCTGTCTGGTACAATCGCGGGGTTGCCTTTGAACGTTTACCAGCGTGACGCGCAGGGCAATAAGAAAAAGGTTGCCGCGACCAAAGCTAACCCCGTTGTCGAGATGCTTCATAGCAACGTAAACGATGCGTGTTCGTCTTTTCAGTGGCGTTTCGATATGTTCTCGACAGGCGTTCTGACTGAAGGCCGTTCTGTGACCTATATCGAGCGTGATGGCGGCGGGCGTCCTATCAATCTGTTTCCCCTGCCCTACGCCACGGTTGAGCGGCTTCCCAATGGTCGCAAGCGATACAAGCACAACAACAAAGTTTATGACGAGGCCGATGTTCTTGACATCCCGTTTATGCTCAAAGGAGACTTGCTGACGCACCGTTCGCCGCTTCGCCAGTGCGCTACGGCATTTGGCAAGGCTGTCAACGCAAACGAATACGGGTCCAAGCTGTTCAAGAATGGCGGGTTGCCTGCCTTTGCTTTGCAGGGTCCGTTTACCAGCGGCAAATCTGCGTCTCGTGCGTCTGATGATGTTGCAGAGGCCACAAAAGAGGCGGCGCGCAAGGGCGGCAACGTTTTGGCTATCCCTCTTGGACATGAACTAAAGCAGCTTGGCAGTGACCCCGAAAAGATGCAGCTTGTTGAAACTCAGGGCTTTGGTGTGATTGAGGCGGCGCGGGTTTACTCTCTGCCCCCGACATTCCTGCAAGACCTTTCACGGGCCACCTTCTCAAACTCTGAGCAGCAAGATTTGCACCTTGTAAAGCACACCCTTAAAAGGTGGGTTGAGCAGCTTGAGGCGGAAATGAACCTTAAGCTATTCGGGCGCGGGTCAATCCGGTTTGTTGAATTCAACATGGATGGCCTCTTGCGTGGTGATTACAAAACACGCATGGAAGGCAACAGCACAGCCATTCAGACAGGCCAGCTAACGCCAAACGAGGCGCGCGCTATGGATAACAGGGAGCCGCTCCCAGGTGGTGATTCGCTGATGATCCAAGGCGCAACGGTTCCACTTGATGGACACACGGGGCGACCAGAACCTACAATGACAGCAACGGAAGGCGATAACGATGAACCTTGAAATGCGTGGCGGAATTCCCGCTGAAATTCGTGCTGATAGCGACGGGATCAAGGTTGAGGGATATGCTGCTGTCTTTGGCGAGCAAACCGACATTGGCGGAATGTTCCTTGAGGTCATTGAGCGCGGCGCGTTTACGGATGCAATCGGGCGTGACGACGTGGTATTTCTGATCAATCACGATGGCTTGCCATTGGCGCGCACCCGATCCGGTACGCTGAAACTGACAGAAGACGAACGCGGCCTTAAGATTGAGACCATGCTTGATCCTGAAGACCCTGACGTGAAGTCAATCGCGGGCAAAATGAAGCGCGGTGACTTGGACAAAATGTCCTTTGCGTTTTATCCTGATGTTCAGGAATGGGATGAAAGCGGTGATTTGCCTTTGCGCACAATCAAGCGTGCGTCCTTGCATGATGTTAGCATTGTGACGACGCCAGCATATGAGGGAACGGAGATTGCGCTACGGTCATTGAGCGCATCACGGAAAAAGACCGACATGCCGACCCGCAACCTTGCGCAAGAAATTCAGACACGGCAAATTGCACTTGCTGCATTGCCATACGAATAACAGCGGCTCCCGTTGTTTGCCCACACCCCGCGCATTGGGCACGCGCTGGAACGAACGTTGTGAAACGTCCTGTCCTACTTAATGGAGGCCTAAAATGGCTACTTTGAAAGAACTGCGGGAGCAGGCAGCGAAGACGCTGACTGAAGCTCGCTCAATCAACGATGCAATCTCTGATGCCGCGACACCAGAGCAGCGCAAAGAGGCGGAGCAATCCGTTGATAAAGCGCTTGCAGAGGTCACTGATATCGAGGCGCGTGTTGAGCGTCAGAGCAAACTTGAGGACGCTGAAAAGCGCGTAGAGGAAGCCCGTGCGGAAGCTGAGCGTCAAGCGCGTAATAGCAAGCGCCCGAACCTTGACCCCGGCCAAACGACACCAGGCGGCGATATGGATTACCGCACTGCGTTTCACGAATACATTCGCAGCCAAGTGCCGGACGCAGAACCGCTTTCTGCCGAGGCCCGCAGCGTTTTGCGTCAAGGCTATGCCAAAATTGAAGCGCGCGCACAGGTCACAACCAATGCCGCCGGCGGTTATTCCATTCCAGAGCAAATGCTGGAACGCGTGATCGTGTCCATGAAGGCATTCGGTTCGATGTATGACCCAACTGTCACGACTGAGCTTGTCACGGCGGGCGGCAATCCCATGCCATTCCCAACGGTTGACGATACGGCAGTCACGGCAGGCAGTCACACCGAGGGTGCGACCCTCACGGATGATGGTGGAAAGGATGTAACGTTCGGCCAGAAAGCCTTGGGGGCATACGCGTTTGACACTGAATGGCTGCGCGTATCCAAGGAACTTGCTGATGACAGCTTCATTGCGATGGAAACGTTTATCGGCGGCTTGCTTGGTGAGCGTCTTGGACGGATTGCAAACTTGCAACTGACACTTGGTTCTGGCTCGTCCGCACCGAACGGCATTGTTACTGCATCTGGCCTTGGCGTTACTGCCGCTGGCACGGCTGCGTTGACATGGGATGAAATCATTGATCTTGAGCATTCGGTTGATCCTGCATACCGCGCGGGTCCGAGCGTTGGATACATGTTCAATGACAGCACGCTGAAAGCAGTTCGCAAGCTGAAAGATGGCGACGGCAACTATCTCTGGCAGATGGGCAACGTTCAAGGCGGCGTTCCTGCATCCTTTAATGGTCGTCAATATTGGATCAACCAAGACATGGCGTCTCTGGCGACAGGCAACAAAGTCATGTTGTTCGGTGACATGTCGAAGTACTTTGTCCGCAAGGTTGGTCAGCCTTTGGTTGGCGCTATCCAAGACAAGGACTTCTGGCCCGGCTTTGGCATGGCTGGATATATTCGCTTTGATGGCGAATTGTCCGATGCGGGCGCAGTCAAGCACCTGATTACAGCTTAATCGGTTTCTTGAGGGGCTGGGCAACCGGCCCCTTTACCAAACCGACAAAGGAGAAATGCCATGCAAGTCAAGTTACTGGTTTCACGCGCAACGGCTTCGGGTTCTGAAACCCGTGGCGATATTGTTGACGTTGACAATGCCGAGGCCATTCGCATGATCGAAGCGGGTCAGGCCGAGGCCGTGAGGTCTTCAAAGGCACCTGAAAAGGCTGTTAAGCGGTCCAAGTCTGAAAAGGCTGCTAAGTGATGCTTTACCGCTCTGTTGCCCCTGTAGAGGCGCCAATCACGCTTGCAGAGGCTAAAATGCACCTGCGGGTGGATAGCAGTGACGAAGATGATTACATCACAGCCCTAATCGCGGCTGCGGTGTCGTTGCTGGACGGGCAAGGGGATCTTGGTCGGGCGATGGTAACTCAAACATGGCAGCAATGGGTCGGGCCTTCTCCTGCATCTGTCAGGCTTCTTATGGGGCCGTTTATCGCATTAACTGCGGTTGATTATTACGACACAGACAGCGTGTTGCAATCCGCGACGTTAACGGACTTTGAGGCACGTTTAGACGGTGATTTCGTTAGAATTCACTCCAAAACAGGCTTTTCGTGGCCCTCTACAGCGTCCAGAAATGATGCAATTCGACTGACATTCACGGCAGGATATGGCGCTGCGTCGGCGGTTCCCGATGGGCTAAAGCACGCAATCAAGCTTATTGTGGGCCATTGGTACGCAAACAGGGAAGCTGCATCAGAAGTGAACTTAAAGGACATTCCCATAGCTGTTGACGCCATTGTAGGCAATGAACGGGTTCAATGGTATGGCTAACATGGGCGCTGGTAAATTGCGGCATCGCGTGCAATTCTTGCGCCAAGGGCCAGAGGTAGACGATGGTTACGGCAATGTCGTGACTGCGTTTGAACCCCTGTTCACGGTTTGGGGCAACGTGCGCGAAACCACTGGTAAAGAGCGCGTTGATGCGGGTTCTGTTGAGGGCATCCGCACGGCGACAATTCGGGTGCGTAAGAGCGCCGCGACGATGGGCCTTACTGGCGCAGATCAAGCGGTTGCGCGCGGCGAGACGTGGAACCTATCCGCCCCGTCCAATATTGGCGACAATGACGCTTATTTGGACATTCTGGCAACCGCAGGGGGTGCGCAATGACAAAAATGACACCGGACGAATTTGCAAAGGCTGTTGCCGATCTGGCTGCCGAAAACCGTTTCCTGTTGACGGATTTGGCTTTCAACAGCGATGAAAGGTTAGTGGGCGGGTCTCATTCATATTTAGGCCTGCAAATAGACACAATGGCAGAGCCTTTTGGTGTCGCTTTGCGCCCTACTAAATCCGCATGAAAAAGTCAGGCTTCGACCGCACGCAACGCATGCTGCGGAAAATCACGCCAGAGATTGAGGCCAAGTTTGCCACCGCCAACCGTGAGAACGCAGATCAAATAGCCGATCTGGCGCGTGTGCTCATCCCCAAGCGCACTGGCTTGAGCGCGGCGGCAATTAGGACAATCCCAGCGGATAATGGCGGGCAAATTGTTGACTTTGGCAAAAAGGCCAAGGTCATCGAAGGCAAGAACGCCCCCCGTCCATTTGTTAACCCTGCCATGAAGGCGACAGCGAAGGCCCGCAAGGCCCGCAATCGCAAGGCAATTCGAGACGCAGTTAAGGCGGTGAAGTAATGCCAGATAGCTATGCCCTTGCCACACAGAAGGCCATTGTTCGCGCGCTCAAGGCTAATGCAGGCGTGGCCGCTGCTGTTGGCGGCCGAGTGTACGGCAGGCGCGTCCCTAACGAGGCACAGCGGCCCTATGTGTGGATCAACAACATTGTTGTTCGTGACCTGCGTAGCGACTGCGGAAGCGCGGCAACCGTGACCTTCGGCGTAGAGGCCGTGAGCCGCGATGTGCAGGCCGCAGATGTTGAGGCGTCACGATGCGCCGAGGCAGTGAACGCGTCGTTAGACACGCAGCCCATCACAGTTGACGGGTTTACGCTGGTGCAACTTCACAGGCTCACAGAAACGTCAGGCGATGCCGCAGACGGAAAGTCGTTTGAAGTTGTGTCTGCGTATCAGGCTATTCTGGACAACTGACGACAGGACAACATGCAGAATTTCCTTTGCGATTGTTTCGTAAAGGAAAGCCCATATCCGGCCCTTGGGCAAGGCCGTGACCGAACGCTGTGAAGCGTTCCATAAAAGGAGCCTTATCATGGCAAAGCAAAACCCTGATCTAATGCTGATCAAGATTGGCGACGGCGCAGATCCCGTTGTTTATTCTACCCTCTGTGGTCTTAACAGCCGCAACCTGACACTGGACGGTGACACAATCGACGTGACAACGATTGATTGCGCGGGAGCTGGCGGAAAACTGTTTCAGGAAATGATTGCAGGCACTTCTAAAGTCAGCTTTTCCGGTTCCGGTTTCTTTGAGAACAAAGCGCAATCGGTGCGGATGATTAACAGCAAGTTGAGCGGCACCGGTATCGACGACTACCAAGTCATCGTACCCGGTCTTGGCGAGTTTGAGGGCCAATTCATCATCGAAAACATGGGCGTTGCGGGCGAAATCAACGGCGGCGCGGTAACTATGGAATTCGGCCTAGCCTCAACCGGCACAGTCACCTTTACCGCAGAGGCATAATGCCGATCACAGCAGAAGCCCCAGCGGGTGGCATCATTGAGCAGTTGGGCGGCGAAAGTCGCCCATTGATCCTGCGCAACGGCGAAATTGAACGGTTTGAGGCGCAGCACAATCTGGGCATCTTTGAATTGCTTGATCAAGTCTTAGGCAAAGGCGCGCCACAGGCCCGGCATTGCCGCGACATTGTTGCGCTCGGCTTAGTCGGTGGCGGGTTGGCAGATAAGTCTGCCGACAAGATCGTTGACGATATGCCCCCCCACGAAAACATGCGGGTTAGGGCTGTTGCGCAGGACTTGCTGATGGCCGCTTTCGTGCCGCCTGATGCGGGTAAAAAAAAAGCAGACGGTCAGGATGGATCGTCAGCGAAAATAGACCCCGAAGTTACGAAGCACGAGCCAAAATCAAAAGCGCCATCGGAGCCGGAATAAGTATTCCCGAATGGCGCTCGAATACGCCGCAAGATTGGCACCTCTTTGTTGAGGGGTGGAACGATGCGCACGAAACCGGAACCAAGGCCCCAACTTGGGAAGAATTTCAGGAGCTAAAAGACAAATATGGTGACTGAGACCACAGAACGCATTGCCATTGAAATCGATTTGGCAGTGGAGAAAATGAAGAAGAACGCACGCAGTGCGGCAAACGAAATCCGCAAGCTGGAGCGCCGTTTTGACCCCTTGGGTGCGGCGACCACGAGGCTCGAAAAGAAACAGCGGCAAATGAACGCCGCCTTTGAGGCTGGCACCCTTGATATGAACGATCATATGAAAGGCCTGTCACTCATTCAGCGCGAGTACGACGAAACGGCGGCGCGAATTGGCGGCGCGCGTAGCAACGTGGTCGCTATGAATAGTAGCGTAGCATCCCAGACGGGTTTCATGCATCGCAACCGCAACATATTTCAGCAGGCTGGTTATCAGGTTGGTGACTTTGCGGTGCAGGTTCAGGGCGGCACAAGCGCGGTCACGGCCTTCACACAGCAGGGATCGCAGATGCTTGGCGTTTTTGGCGCTTATGGTGCAGTTGCGGGCGCGGTGCTTGCGGTTGGAGCGCCATTGATTGCAACATTCCTAAGCAATGGTGAGGCGGCTGGTACATTCGGTGATGCTTTGGGCGAATTGGAGGAAGCCTTGGCAGCTTATCAATCCGCTGCTGAAGCAAGCCAAATGACCAATGTGGAGCTGGCTGAATCCTATGGGAAGGGTGCTGAGGTTTTGCGGGGGTCTTTGCATGTACTGCGCGAAATCGCAGAAGCTAATGCCATTGAAGCTTTGAGCGCGGCTGCGGTTAAGGTGGTTGAGGACTTTGGCGATGTTGAGCAATCCCTGAAGCGCCTAGAAATATTGGAATTGCAGGGCGCGGGTTCTGGCACGGCTTATCGTCGTGTTATTTCGGACCTCAAGGAAGAATATAATCTAACAGTAGATCAGGCGCAGAAATTGAATGCAGCGATTCAGGCGGTTGGCTCTGCAACGGGTCCTGATGAGGTAGCTTCAAAGTCACGTGACCTTCAGGCGGTCCTGTTGAATGTTTACGGCACTGTTTCGGACATGCCAGAGGTATTTCGGACAATGGCTAAAGCCACGGCGAATGTCGATATTCAGGCAGAGCAATTGAAGTCTACCATTGAGGACACAGAATTTACGGCCTTAGATTTGGTCGATGCATTCTCATCTGGCGCGGGCGCTCTTGGTTCTGCTTTGCCGAATGCGGACGCCTTGTTGGGGCGGGTTCAAGCCCTTGCAACAGCCGCATGGAGTTATGCGGGTGCCTTGGGTGCTAACGCCCCAAAGGGTGGGCGCGGTGGCGATCCTACTAAGCAAGGCGGGTCTTTGAAGGATTGGAACGACCCCAAGAACAGACTTATTGTGAATTCGGGCAGCAGGCCATCGCGTGCGCCAAGTGCCGCGCGTCGTGGTTCTGGCGGCGTGGGTGGTGGCGGTTCTGGTCGATCAGAAAAGCCACTTTTTGGGTCCTCGGATGATGAGCTTCAAAGCCTGCAACGTCAAATTGAGATGCTTGGCAAATCCAAGTCTGAAGTTGCTGCGCTGACGGTCAAATACAAGCTTCTCGATGAGGCGAAAAAGCGTGGCTTGATCGTAACCGATGAATTGAGCGCCAAGATCGATACCGAGGCCGCAAACGTTGGGAGGCTTGCTGATCAGTACGAATTGGCACGCGACAAGATTGCGGCGCTGGAGCAAATCCAAGGCCAATTCAAAGACAGCGTGATTGACGCGGCCATGGGAGGTGCAAATGCTATGGATCAATTCACAAAAAGCCTAAAGCGTGCTGCAATTGAATACGCATTTTTCGGCTCTGGATTGTTCGCAGGCGGCAAGAAATCAGGTGGCTTTGGCGGGATTTTCGGTGGGGTCTTAGGGTCTCTTATTCCCGGCTTTGCAAATGGCACGAATAATGCTCCGGGCGGTCTTGCCACGATCAACGAGCGCGGCGGTGAAATCGTCAACTTACCGAGCGGCGCACAGGTCATTCCTAACGATATTTCCAAACGGATGGCTGACGCGAGTGCTGCGGCGGTGGTGCGTGTCGAGATTGTGAACCCTGTGATTACTGCAACAGATGACGGCACTGTGATGATGCAGGCGCGCGCGCAGGTTGCCAGCGGGATCAACGAAAACAACAAACGCTTGGCAAGAGGGCAGCGCACACGATGACACAAATCATTGACATGCCCGAATCCATTGCGGCGCGGCAGGCCAGTCAAAACCTGCACTTGCGCGGGCGAACGGGCAGCGCGGGACGCGGCACATCAAACCGGGAGCAAGTTGTTCACACTGAAAACCGAATTTGGCGTGCGCAGATTGATCTGACGCGATTGGGTGCGGATTTGCGATTGCAGGCCCGTGGTCTTGCGCAGCGCCTGAATGGGCGCGTGAATATCTTGCGCATAGAAGTCTGCAATGTTGGTACCTTTCGCCGACTTGGTACAGTTGACGCCTTTTACGACGATATCGGTGTTTCTGATGCAGACCAGCTTGCAGGCTATTTGCCGTTCTCTGACGACACTCTGTTTTCAGATGGAACGGGGTTTGCCCTGCCTGATGCTGATGAACCCACCGCACGCGAAGATGTGGCCGTTGGTGCAACGTCTATCCGTCTGGTGGGGTTTCTGGGCCAGTTCATGACACCGTTCACCCGGTTCTCAATCAATGATTTCTTATATCAGGTCGAAACCAACGATTTCGGGCGCATCACCTTTGCGCCGCCATTGCGTGAGGCCGTTACGGGGGGCGCGTCTGTTAAAGTTTCGCGCCCTACGGTTTTGTTGCGGCTTTCGTCAGATGACGGGTTTGAGCCTTTTGAAAGGTTCGGAAATTGGGTTGAACCCACGACAATGGACCTAGAGGAAGAATTTCAGCGTGTTTGAGGGTCAGCCAGACATTGAGGGGATGCGTGCGCTGTTTGCTGCGGATCGTGTCGAGATTGCCCTTTGTGCTTTCTTTGACTTTGCAGATGAACCCCTGCGCTTATGCACCCGTACAATTCCATTCGTGGACAACGAGAATGGCGACACTTGGGCATCTGGCAGCGGTCTTTTGATTGGCTTGCCGAGTGTAGACTTTTCGGACAACAGTTTGGCCCCAGAACGTGAGTTCAATCTGGGCATTTCCGAAAGCAGCGCGCTTGCCGACGATTGGCGCAAGGTGTTGACTGATGCGGTTGACGATTTTGCGAACTATCAGGGCCGCGCCTATTCGTTGCAATTGCAGGTCTTCTCAGGCGGTCAGCCGTTTGGCTATCCGATCTACATCGACCGTGGTAAAATGTCGCGTCAATCGCTGAAATTTGGCCCTGATATTTCCATGATTTCCCTGATGTGCGAGGCGGGGGCTACGCGGTTTAACGTACCCTCCGGCCTGTATCTGACTGGGCCGGATCAAAAGAGCCTTTACCCAACGGATGAAGGTTTGGATTTCACGACAGAAAGCGGGAAGTTGGTAATTTGGACAAAGTTCTAATCGGATCATTCCTGCGCGAAAACACCCGCGCCCCTATCGTTTGGGGCAAGACCGATTGCGCGATGTTAGCGGGCAAGGTCTGGCAGATGGCGACGGGCTATGACCCGATGGCAGACCTGCATGGGGCTTATGCGCGCCGCTGGGAGTATCTGCGTCTGTCGATGGCGGAGGGCGGCTTGCGGGCAATGGCGAAAAGGCGCATGGACCACCCAAGTGCCAAGCCGTTCGCTGGTGATGGGATTGGTCTGATCACACACAAAAACCGACAATTGTTCGCTGTTGCAGCGGGCGGTGTTTGGGTTTCGCCCGGAGAGCAGGGCGGCTTGATGAACGTGTCGGACGGTAGAGTTTTGGAGGCGTGGGGATGGTAGCTGCGGTCGGCTATGCACTGTTTGGCACGGCTGCGGGCATTTCTGCTTTCGGCGTGACACTGACCACGGTGGCGGGCACGCTGACCTTGGCGGGGCAGGTTGTCAATCTTGTGGCGCTCACAGCATTGAGCAAATTGACCGCAAAGGGCGGGCCGGTCGCACCATCGCCGGACGATTTGCAGGTGAACAGCAAAGTTAGCACGGGTGACAGGTTTATTCATGTCGGCACTGTTAAGGTCGGGGGAAATCATGTTTTTCACCGCGCTTATTATGGCTCTAGCTACAGGTTGATTGTCCTTGGCGAAAGCGTCACAAGCATAGAGCGCGTAGACTTGGACCGAGAAATAGTGACGCTTGACGGGTCAGGTTTGGTCACTGATAGCTTCTTGCTTAACGAGGATTCTCGCGTGCGTGTTTTGACACGCTTGGGCGCTATACCTGAAACGCACTATTCAGAAATAACAGCACTATGGCCGGAATGGACAGTCAATCATAGGATGGATGGTCTATGCACTGGGTTGGTCATTTCCGATTCTGTTGCCGCGCAAGATCAGCAATCGACGTTTCCCAATGGCGAACCTGAATTGCAGATGGTTCTCAAGGGACAGGCTTTTGTAGATCCGCGCACCGATTCGACGGCATGGACCGACAACGCTGCCCTTGTGATTAACGGTTTTGCAGGTCACCCAGCCGGATTGAACGACGCTGCGTTCTTTGATCCGGCCGACATTATGGCAGAGGCGGACGCGTCCGCTGTGCTTGTGGACGTTGTTGGTGGTGGTGCTGAAAATCGCTGGCGTTTGAATGGGTCGTTTAGCCGTTCGCAGCGCCCGCAAGATGTTTTGAAGGAAATGATGGTTTCGTGTGGCGCGCGGATGCGATTGAAGGGCAACGGGTATATGGGGCTGCGCCTGCCGCGTGACGTTGTGCCAACTGTCACGCTGACAGATGCCCACATCATTCGCGTCGTGGATCATGAGCCCGGCCCTGACCTTTTGGACCGATACAATGAGGCCACCGCGACATTTACCGACCCCGATCTGAATTACACCAGCACGACATCCAACCCGTTGGTAAACGATGATCTTGTTGAGCGATATGGCGGGGCTGTCCGGGCGGATACCGCAAACCTTCCTTACGCCCCCTCAAACCGTCAAGCGATGGATGCATTATCGGCTGCGATGGCACGAGACAATCCTGTTCACGAGCCTACAATTCTGTTTCGCCTTGATGCTTTCGAAGCCTCTAACAAGTTTGAAATCACGATGGATGCGCCGTTGTTCGGGTATCAGGGTAAATACGAGCCTGTTGCATCCGAATATGTCATCGAGGGCGGGTTCTTGATCGCGGTGCAAATGCGCCTGCGCAAGATCAGTGAGACAGCCTATGCCCCGACCCCGGTGGCACGGCAGGGCGAGAAACAGGAATTTCCCACAAACTCACAAAGCGATTCAGGGGTTCCGTTGCCGACTGGTTTTGCGGCAAGTGGGTCGGGGATCGAAACAGCAAGTGGTTCGTTTGTCGCAGGGATTGCGGCGGCTTGGGATGCATCCCCATCAGATTCCCTGACGCCAGTTTTGCTATACAAAGGCGTTTCCGTTGCGCCCGATTTATTCACAGGTCAATCGTTGGCATCCGATGCAACAACATCGCAGTTTATCGGGTTGGTTGACGGTTCCCTATATGACCTTGAGCTGTACTATGTTTCTGCGGATGGCACCAAGGGGTCGTCTGTTACCATATCCAACGTCACAGCGGTTGCATCAATAACACCACCAAACCCACCAACCTCCCTATCCGTTTCGGATCTGGGCGGCGGTTCTGCCAGCGTTCAGGTCGTTGCATCCGATTCCAGTAGCAACCGGGAAACCATACTTTACCGTGATGCGGTAGAGGTCTACCGTGTTGTCACATCACCAAGCGCCGCAATTACATTCGTTGATGTAAGTGGTGCTGGCACCTTCGACTGGACCGCACGGGCATCAAACGTATCTGGAGTAGCGTCTGCGACGGACGCTGGTCCAATCACTCAAACAATTACAGCATAGAGGGCCTAAAATGCCAGAAGACATCATGACCGCAGCTAATAAGGCTCTGTTTAACGACCCCGCAGAACCCGCGCACAATCCGAAAAAGGACGATTTCCTAGACGTGTTTCAGAAGATCAGCGATGCGCTAGATAATACTGCTTCAGAAAGTGAGGTCATTGGTAAACCGGGTGTGCGCAACCTGTTTATGTCAACCTTTTTCACAGACCAAGGCAATAATAGGGTTAACTTCTGCACGTCCAACGATGGCGTTGTGTTTTCCACGTTAAACGCCACAACCATTTCGCTTGGCTCAAATGACGTTGTTGAGTTGCGCGATCCATCACCTATCTTTTTCAACAACGAATGGTGGTATTTCGGCACAGGGGCATCGGAAGGCTCACACGATTTCGTTGTGATGAAATCAAGCAGTGTACTGCCAGAGGTTAAGTATCGCGTCGCGCTTGGCGGTGGTCCATATTACTCTGCCACGATCCCTTATCCGGGCGGCACGGCACCAGCGTCGTCTATCTGGGCACCTGAACCGTTCATTGATGATGGCAAGCTGTATATCGCAATTGCCATTCGCTATGGCGCCGATTTCACCAACGCATACGGCAACACCGGCATCCACATGAAGTCGTTCATTTCAGAATGTCTTGACCCCGACCAAATGCTATTCGGGACACCAGTGCCAATTGACTTCGGCGCCGACACGCAGTCGTTGATTGACGCGTCCATTGTAAAAGAAGGGTCAACTTACTGGTGCGCTGTAAAAGACGACGACCAGAAAAACATTCGCATATACAGCGCATCGACGAGAACCGGCACCTATGCGCTAAATCAGGTTTTGGGTTCGTCTGAATACAGCCTAGAAGCCCCTTGCTTCGTGCCGTATTATTATCAAGGCCTCGGCAGTGATATTGAAAAAAAAGAATGGGTTCTATACTGCGACTACAACCGCACAGGCCCTACTGCTGCTGACCCTAATGTATTGGTTGGGTGGCCCGTTTATTTTCGGTGCACACAGCCAGACAACCCCGGCGGGGTCTATGGCGCAATGCAAACCGCGCACTTTGAAACGCCTGTCCGTCACGGTTCGGTAATCAACCTTGCAGATTTTCCTGTCGAGGCGGCGTTTGGGGTTGCGATGATCCAGAGGACACCGGGCCGCAAAGCCTTATTGGATCGCGTCGATCTTGGGTCAAGCAACACAACGATTAAACCGCAGCCGGGTCGCACGTACTTTGTGTCTGGGGTGAACAATTC
>CERP01003866.1_pt1 | contig 15667 bp, 15 predicted proteins | sample 530801 | NCBI WGS metagenome assembly CERP01 (sample SAMEA2620991, study PRJEB7988) | marine metagenome | biome: marine biome (ENVO:00000447); feature: surface water layer (ENVO:00002042); material: "saline water (ENVO:00002010), including plankton (ENVO:xxxxxxxx)" | depth 5 m | reverse complement strand
TTTTTAATTAATAATTCATTTCTTTGGGGGGTGACCCCAGTCCAAGATTTTGTTGGGGAGTCTAAGTGTAGGACCCTTACAGAACGCCATGCTTACAACATTTACCCCTACGGACATGGGGGTAGCTGACTCAGGTGTACCCCGGTGGGGGCTGGTTTGTTAAAAATTACTTGGCTAAGTTTTGTTTTTTCCGTATATTTATAATATGGGTATAAAGAAATACATGCACGGGGGTAATCATCATGAGTCAGCTAATTATGGGCTATCTTCAGTGTATAATAAAAATCGTTATTCTAAAAAGGCACAGAGTTATAGAAGATTTAAAAAAGGCGGTCAGGTTTTAGACGTGTATTCTTCTAAAGGAGAAAAGAAAGGTAAAGGAGTAAATGGCCGTGAGCTTTACAATGGTCCCTATAAGGATATGACATTAAAAGATTTTTGGGATTGGGATACAATGGACTATAAGAAGAATAGTGAAGGTATCTCTTTTAAACATGATCCGGAATATAAAAATTGGAGAAGTAAAGATCGTGGTTACTCAGGTGATGAATTATTAAATTGGTATATGTACACTCAAGTTAATTCTGAAGGTACTGACGTTACAAATAGATCTGAATGGGAAGGTCAAAACTTTGGTCATGTAAGAATAATGGACAGAGTAAGTGTAAGTGATGATCCAAGTGAAGATGTAATGATCAGAAAAGAAAACGGTATGCCTTACTTTAAAGCGTATGATAAAGATATACATGAACATTTGTTAAATAGAAAAAACGCAAATGATCCTGAAGCTTCTTGGTATCCATCTTCTCAAAGTGAAGCTTTCGGTATGGCAAAAGATTTAGGTTTAAATCATTTCTTTTATGAAGGTAAACCTGTTTCAACGCAAACTAAAGAAGACGTACAAAAACTACAAAATGAATATAAGAAAAATGTAATAGGACTAAGAGCAATAGAATTGTACGATAAAATTGTTCAAGGTTTTAATGATCATACTTATACAAATTTTTGGCAGGATGAAGATAAATATAAAGATAACAGTGATTTAAAAACTTATATTAATAGTGTTCTAAAAGAAGGATATACTCATACAGATGATCGTGGTAACTCAATTACTATTAGTGGTAAAGATATGCAAGATTACAGAAAGTCTTATCAAGATAAAACTGGTGTAGATATATATGATAACTTAACCAGTTATTATGATAATAGAGTAAAAATGAATGATCCACATTATCTCAGGAGTTTACAGCTACTTAATAATATTAGTTTAAGTAATGCACAAATAAATCAAAAAGAAGAAGAAGTAAGTAATGAACCTGACTTTAGGGAAAAAGTAGATAATACTTATGTAAATATGCCAAATATAAATATTGCTACTGAAGATAAAGGACAAATGGGTTTTGTTATTAATGGTAAATGGTACCCTAAAGGAACTCAAGTATTAAGTGAAGATGAAAGTACTCCTAGACAAAGAAAACGTAAACAGCAAGTTTATGATGATAGAGAAAAGAAAAAAAAGTATGCTGATTTAATAAAGTATAATACTAATTATAGCTTAGGTCTTTCTAGAAGTGATCAAAATCATGCTATGATTGACAAGCTTGCAAATTCTAATATGACTTATAATGAGTTTAAAAATCATATAGATAATACTATGCCAAGTCTTAATGGTGCAGTTGAGTTTGGTCTGCTAGGATATGGTGCTGCTGCTTCGTATAATATACCATTAAAAATAGGTAAACATTTTAAAAATGCTAAAGCTTTATCTAAATTAGGTAATGTAAGTAAGATTGCTTCAAGACCTCTTTCATATGGTGATGCTAGTAATTTTGCTTATGCCACAATAGGAACTATAGGATATACTCCTCAAATTATTGAAGATGTTAAAGAAGGTAATACAACAGGCGCTATAGGTAATACTCTTGGTTTAGGTTTAACATATGTAGGTGTTCCTAGCTCATTTAAGAATTTTAATAGACAGCTTGATCTTGGGTTTAAGCAATATAACCGTTTTCCAACTACAGCACAAGGTTTCCAAACTGCATTTCCTAATACGTCTAGAGCACACAGCCTTTCAAATAATTCACAGTTTAATGCTGCATATGATAATATGATAGGACCTACTATAGGTAGTTCGCCAAGATTTAATTTGTTTGGGCCATCTCAAAATGACTTATTAAGAAAAGCTAAAACATATGATAAGAGTTTAATAAATGCTCCTAGTCAATCTACAATAAATAAATTAAGACGACAATAATTTGGAACTTACTAAAAAAAGTTTATAACTTTGCAACTAAAAAGTAATACATGGAAAATACTGATCCTCTAGACGGTTATGATGATTTAAATGAAACTGAACAGTACATCTTAGAACAAGAATTACTGAACAAAGCTTTTACTAATTCTTTTAACATTATAACTAAAAGAAAAAAAATGAAAGATATAGTTGAAGAGTCAGGTGGATTACTTTTATCACATGACCCTTTTTCTGATTTATTTCCTAATGATCTAATTAATATGTTAGATTTCTTTATAGAAGAGGAAGATTATGAAAAATGTGCAGAAGTTAGAGATTATATTAATGATTTAAAGCGTAAACATGCTAGAAAACAGAAAGAAGACTCCACCAAAGAACTCAGTGAAGTTCTCAATAACATTATCAGAGGAGCAAAAAGCCGCAAAAAAAGAAATTCTTAGTCACCCATTTAATTTTTTAGTTGGAAAAGCAGGTAGTGGTAAAACATTACTGGCTGTACAAGTTGCTCTTGATCAATTTTTTAAACGTCAATACAATAAAATTATAATAACTAGACCTACTGTTTCTACGGAAGATAACGGTTTTTTACCTGGTTCAGAAAAAGAAAAATTAGAACCCTGGTTAGTTCCTATTAAGTCTAACATGAGAAAAGTATATAACAAACCTGAGAAACTTGAAAAAATGGAAGATCAGGAAGAAATAGAATTAGTATCTCTAGCTCATTTTAGAGGCCGTACGTTTGATGACAGCATAATAATCATAGATGAGTTCCAAAACCTTACTAAATCTCAATTTAGCATGGCTTTAGGTAGGTTAGGTAAAGGATCAATGATGATATTTTGTGGAGATTATCAACAGATAGATATTAAAGATGAAAATTATTCAGCTATACATGAAGTTGCTAAAATAAAAGATTCTGACTACGTATACAAGTGTGTATTAAAAGATAATCATAGACATAGAGCTATAGGTGATGTTTTAAAATTACTAACTGGTTATTAATAAATATTTAGTTTAAACCTTTTATATTTAAACTTATTTTATTATCTTTGTATTATATTAATTAATAAAACCAAAGTAAAATGGCAAAAAAATCTGAAAAGTCTGCTGAAGAATTAGCAGCTGAAGCATCAAAACTTGAGATGCAAGCAAAAAGAGATGAAATTACTGCATATTACAAAGACAGTATCAAACATCTTAAAGTTCAACAAGAATATGAAGCTCTATTGAAAGACATAGAAACTTCAAGAGCAGAAAGAATCCAAGCTCAAACATTTATAGCTAATGCAATGGCTCAACAACAAGCAGCACAACAAGCTCCTGCACCTAACGCTGCTCCTGTAGCAGATGCTGGGTCTGGTAATGCTGTAGCTGGTACAGACTGGGAAGCTTCTAGTGATAAAGCACCTCCAGCTGTAGATCCTGCTTTTGCAAACGCTGCAAGAAAGTTGAAAACCACTTAATAAATAGCAGTGAACCCCTGGTGTTGAATCCTAATTAGTTGATGTCTTATAGCACCAGGGGGGATCTCTATAATAGTATTATTATGGCAATAGTAAATAAAGTAGAAAAAAGAGTAAAAATCAATAGAGACAATGTAATTAAATTTCAAATTATTACATATTGTTTTATGAATGATATTCAAATAAGTACTTCTGATTTAAATTGTCTTACTGAACTTGCTAAAGAAGAATCTATTGATTTAACAAACTTTTGTGAAAATATATCAGGACAACTTATATTTAAAAGCCCACAATCTTGTAGAAATGCTATACAAAAAGCTAAAAGAAAAGATCTTGTAATAAAAGATGGTAAAAAAGTTATGTTAAATCCAACAATGAAAATTCAAACAACAGGGGACATATTTTTAGATTTTAAAATATTAGGTGTAGATTAATGAATATTGAAACTAAGGATATGCAATTGAGTCCTAAGAATTACAGAGAATTCTTTAAAGAGATTGCGGAAGAATGTGAAGTTCATCCAGATTTAGTAGATGAGTTAGTTAGGTTTTTCTATAATGAAGTAAGAAAGAATATTGAAAGTCTAGATCACACAAGGATAAGATTACCTAATCTTGGCACTTTTATAACTAGAAAAGGAAGATTAGATAGAGCAATTAAAAGGCATAAAGATATGTTAGGTAATTTAGAAAAAAGAACATTTAAAGGTTACAACAAGCATGTACCTATTAAAGAAAAATTAGAACTAATGGAAAAGGCTGCAGATAGAATCAGTCAAGAAATTACAAATAAAAAAAATTGGAAAAATGAACATAGGTAAATTATTAAATGGAGTAAAAAATATTTCTCAAGTGTATGAAGGTGTAAAAAATAAAATCTTTAAAAGAGAATATGTAGAACAAATAGCAGATCATAGATGGCAGGTATGTAAAGAATGTGAACACTTAGATCTGAAAGGTAATCAATGTGCTGCACCTGGTACTCAACCTTGCTGTGCTGATTGTGGTTGTAGTTTAGCTTTTAAAACAAGATCTCTTGCATCAGCATGCCCTAAAGGTAAATGGAAAGAATTAATGTCTGACCAAGAAGAAAAAGCTTTGTTTGAACAATTAGTAGAAAATGAAAATAAACAAAGAAATAAAAATTTGTAATGGCAATTATATTTAAAGAAGAAAACCATATCTATGAAAGCATAGATGAAAACTTAGAAAAGGATAATATAACTTGGACTAGTGTTACATCTTTTATAGGTCAATTTAAACCTAAGTTTGATGCTAAAAAACAAGCAAAAAAATCTAGTAAAAATAAAAGATCTAAATGGTATAGTATGACACCTAAAGAGATATTAGATGCTTGGGATGCAGAAACACAAAGAGCTATTAAATTAGGTAATTGGTATCATAATCAAAGAGAGGATGGTTTATTAGAATTTAGTACAATAGAAAGAGAAGGTATAGAAGTACCTATAATAAAACCAATCATTGATGCAAATGGTATTAAGATAGCACCAGAACAAAAATTAAAAGATGGAGTTTATCCTGAACATTTTGCTTATTTAAAGTCTGCAGCTATATGCGGTCAAGCTGATTTAGTAACTATTGTAAATGGTAAAGTAAATATTACAGACTATAAAACTAACAAAGAAATTAAAGAAAAAGGATTTACTAATTGGGAAGGTGTAACATCAAAAATGTACAAACCTGTATCACACTTAGATGACTGTAATATCAATCATTATAACTTACAATTGAGTATTTATATGTATATTATATTAAAGCATAACCCTAAACTTAAACCTGGTAAGTTAGTAATACAGCATGTATCATTTAAGAAAGAAGGAGAGAATGCTCATGGTTACCCTATTACTAAGTATGATGATCAAGGAGAACCTGTAATAAATGAAATTAAAATATATGATCTACCTTACATGAAAGAAGAAGTTAGATCATTAATAATGTGGCTAAAAGACAAAAAATAATATGGCAAAATTTAAACAATTAGACGTTCTAAAATTAGCAGATAATGAAAGTGCAGATATTGGTGATTGCTTTAATTCTGATGGAAATGAAGTAAATATTGGTTCTAATACAGCAGTTCTAGCAGGTACTTCTGATCCTGCAAGTGCAAAAGGTTATTGTGTTAATAATAATTACATATGGGAAGGAGATCAAGCTGTTGACTTAGTTGATGCTAGAGCTACAACTATAGATTTAGAAAAAATAGTAAGTTTTTGTGCTTTTTTAAATCCTGACACTGGTAATGATGATCTTACTAAAACTGAAATAATTACAGAATCAAGTAAAAAATATGTAATTAATGAAACATTAGAAAATTTTATGAAACTAATGGCTACATCTGTATAATATGTTAGTAAAGTTATTTGACATATCAAACGGAAAAGTAGTACCTTCAGAACACTGTTATACTTTAAATTTTTTAAAAGCAATTATGGATAAATATCCTGACACACATTTAGATGTGTACATGTATTTATTTTATATGACATGTCCTGACCCAGATCTAAATCCTTTTTTTAATGTACCAGAAGTAGACAAAGAAGAAATTATATTAGATGAAATTAATATGGAAGAATCTTTAGAGTGCTCTAAAATAAGATACGCTTTAGATAAATGTGCTGAATTATATGAAACACCTACTTTTAGAGCATATAAAGGTATTAAGTCTATGATAGACAAATTAGCTAAATACATGGAAAGCACACAAATTGAACACGGAAGAGATGGTAATATAAATTCATTAGTAAGTGCAGCTAAAAACTTTGACGCTATTAGACAATCATTTAAAGGAGCATATAAAGACATGAAGGAAGAACAATCAACTTCCGTGCGTGGAGGTCAAGGACTAGCTTATGATCAATTATAAAACAATTCCTACCTGGAATGAAGGAGTTTGGGAAGAAACTATATTTGAGCAAATAGATGACTTTAGACAATTTATAGAAGATATATTTAAAGAACCTGGTCTATATGAATTTGATGAAACAGCATATGTATTTAATGAAGAAGCAACTAGATTTAATAAACTAGGATTCTATTGTGATAAACCAATGAGATCAAAAGATTTCATGAAGTACTGGGAAGATCAAAAAAATAAATGTAGAGAGGGTGTAATATACAAAAATAATGGTAAGACATGGTATCTCACTAGAGATTACTACATGTGGTTAAATTTTTTACCTATTTTTGATAAAGAAGAAAAAGCATACGGATTTGCTAAAGTAAGAGATGCTCAGTATCATATGGCTCTATATGAAATAATGGCTGAGATAAACTATAAACATGTTGCTATTCTTAAAAAAAGACAGATAGCATCTTCTTATTTTCATATGGGTAAACTAATCAATATGTATTGGTTTGAAGAAGGTGCTACATTAAAAATTGGAGCAGCATTAAAAGATTATATAAATGATAAAGGTTCATGGAAGTTTTTAGATGAATATAAAACTTTTCTGAATGAACACACTGCTTGGTACAGACCGTCTAATCCTGGTAAAGTATTGTTATGGGAACAAAAAATTGAAGTAACAATTAACACAAGAAAAACACAAAAAGGTTTAAGATCAAAAATACAAGGAGCTTCTTTTGAAAAAAATGCTACTGCAGGGGTAGGGGGTCCATGTACATACTTCTTTCATGAAGAAGCAGGCATTGCTCCAAAAATGGATAAAACATATGAATACTTACGTCCTGCAATGTCTTCAGGTATGATGACAACAGGTCAATTTATTGCTGCAGGATCTGTAGGTGATTTAGATCATTGTAAACCATTAAAAATGTTTATACTTAATCCAGAAGCTAATGGTATATTAGGTGTAGAAACAAACCTAATGGATAATAAAGGTACAATTGGTGTAGCAGGTTTATTTATACCAGAACAATGGTCAATGCCTCCTTTTATAGATCAGTATGGTAATTCTAATATTGAAGGTGCTCTTATATCAATTAAAAGTGAAAGAGAACAATGGAAAAAAGATCTTGAAGCAGAAGCTTTTCAATTAAGGGTATCTCAGAAACCTATTGATATTGCTGAAGCATTTGCTTATAGAAAAGAATCAATTTTTCCACAAGGTTTTTTATCTAGGCAAATGAAAAGAATAGAAGATAAAGAATATTCATATGAATTACTTGCTTTAGAATTTGATGGTAATAAAATATTACCTAAAAGAACTAAAAAATTACCTATTAATGAATTTCCTGTAAATAAGAAAAGAGAAGATAAAACAGGAGCTATAGTAGTTTGGGAAAGACCTATTAATGATCCTCCTTTTGGTACATACTATGCATCTATTGACCCTGTGTCAGAAGGTAAAACTACTACAACAGATTCACTTTGTAGTATTTTTGTATATAAAAATCCAATAGAAGTAACAAAAGAAACACCAGAAGGTTTAGAAACATTTGTTGAGGGAGATAAAATTGTAGCATCATGGTGTGGTAGATATGATGATATAAATCAAACACATGAGCAATTACTAAAAATTATAGAATGGTACAATGCTTGGACACTTGTAGAGAATAACATATCTTTGTTTATACAATACATGATTGCTAAAAGAAAACAAAAATATTTAGTACCTAAATCACAAATTGTATTTCTAAAAGATTTAGGATCTAACAAGACAGTATACCAAGAATATGGTTGGAAAAATACCGGTAGTTTATTTAAAAGTCATTTGATATCTTATGCTATTGAATTTATTAGAGAGGTAATAGATGAAGACACAGATGAAGAAGGTAAAGTTTATAAAAGTAAATATGGTGTTGAACGTATTCCTGACAAAATGCTAATAACTGAAATGTTACAATACCATGAAGGACTAAACGTGGATAGATTAGTTTCTTTTTCTGCCTTAGTAGCTTTTGCTAAAATGCAACAAGCAAATAGAGGTTATGTTAAACGTAAAGAGAGAGATAAGTCACTAGAAATCTTGGATAAGTCAAAGAAATTTGGTAAATTATCTATGAGTCCGTTTAGGAACATTGGTAGGAATAAAAAGACCTCTGCAAAAAAAATGAAGAAAAACCCTTTTAAAAATATAAAATAATGTATGAATACGTAACAACCTGTACAGATCCTTATTTATCTTTTGTGTATGTTTACATAACAGAGTATATTGATTATGTTGAAAAAGACAACTAAAATATGAAAGTATATAATGCACTACAATTAAAAAAAGGAGCTAAGGTTAAGAAGGACCTCAAATTTGCAAACCTGAATCAACCTTTACAATTTATACCATCTAAAGAAAAAGATGATGATTGGGCTGCTTGGAATTTAGATTGGCTAGAAACTAGAGGTATGGATCAGCTTAAGAAAAACTCTAGAAGACTTTTAAAGAATTATAAACTAGCTAAAGGTATAATTGATAAAACAGACTACATAGTTGAAGAAGAAAATGACTATGCAGACTTAATGGATGTTTTAACAAAAGAGGATGAGTCAGCATTAGAGCTTAAATTTTATCCTATAATTCCAAACGTTGTAAATGTATTAACAGGAGAATTTAGTAAGAGATACACAAAAGTACAGTTTAGAGCTGTAGATGATACATCTTATAATGAGATGTTAGAACAAAAAAGAGCTATGATTGAGGAGAATCTTTTAACAGATGCTTACAACAAGCTTATGATAAACATGATCCAGCAAGGAGCTGATCCTAATTCAGAAGAAGTACAACAACAATTATCTACAGAAAATTTAAAAACATTACCTGAGATAGAAGATTTTTTTAGTAAAAGCTATAGAAGTTTAATAGAAGAATGGGCATCACATCAATTAAATGTAGATGAAGAAAGATTCAAAATGCAAGAACTTGAAGAAAGAGCATTTAAAGATATGCTTATTTGTGATAGAGAGTTTTGGCATTTTAAAATGAATGAGGATGATTATGATGTAGAATTATGGAATCCAGTTTTAACATTCTATCAAAAGTCTCCTGAGTCAAGATATATATCAGAATCTAATTTTGCTGGTAAATGTGATATGATGACAGTTGCAGATGTTATTGACAAGTATGGATACTTAATGGATGAAGAACAATTAAGATCTATGCAAAATATACATCCTGCTAGAAACTCACAATATTTGTTAAATGGTATGCAAAATGATGGTTCATATTATGATGCAAGTAGATCACACAAATGGAATACTGAATCACCTAGTTTAGATTACAGAAAACTGATGAGTAACTATGGAAGTAATCCTGGTGTTGAAGGAGACATTGTAAATTGGATATTGCAAGAAGGTAATGACATAAGTCAATGGGGACAAGCAGATATGATGCGTGTTACTACAGTGTATTGGAAAACTCAAAGAAAAATAGGTCATGTTACAAGAATAGATACTACCGGTGAACTTGTACAAAAAATAATTGATGAAGATTATAAAGTAAATGATAAGCCTGTATATAACACAAGATTATTTAAAGATAAAACAAGAGATAATTTAATTGAAGGAGAACATATAGATTGGTTCTGGATCAATGAGGTGTGGGGAGGCGTTAAAATAGGACCAAATGGACCTCAGCATTGGAGATCAGAAGATAATGACGTAGATCCAATGTATTTAGGTATTAATGCTAAAAAACCAGGTAAAGTAAAATACCAGTTTAAAGGTGAAGATACTTTATACAATTGTAAACTACCTGTAGAGGGTAGAGTATTCTCAGACAGAAATACAAGATCAACTTCTTTAGTTGATTTAATGAAACCATATCAAATTGGATATAATATGGTAAACAATCAAATAGCAGATATACTAGTAGATGAGCTAGGTACTGTTATTATGTTTGATCAAAATGCTTTACCACGTCACTCAATGGGAGAAGACTGGGGTAAGAATAATTTAGAAAAAGCTTATGTAGCAATGAAAGATTTTGGTATGATGCCTTTAGATACATCTATTACTAATACTGAAAATGCTGTAAACTTTAATCATTACCAAACATTAAACTTAGAACAAACTAATAGATTAATGTCTAGAATACAATTAGCTAATCATTTTAAACAACAAGCATTTGAATCTATAGGTATAAATCAACAACGTATGGGTACACCTATTGCACAACAAACAGCAACAGGAGTTACACAAGCAATGAATCAATCATTTTCACAAACAGAACAATACTTTACACAACACTCTGATCATTTAATGCCAAGAGTACATCAAATGAGAACTGACTTATCACAGTTTTACCATAGTACTAAACCATCTGTTAGATTAAGTTATATGACATCAGAAGCAGAAAAAGTAAACTTTACTATTAATGGTCAAAAATTATTGTTAAGAGATTTTAATGTATTTGCTACAACTAAAACAAATCATAGAGAAACTTTACAACAATTAAAAGAAATGGCTTTACAGAACAATACAACAGGTGCATCTATTTATGACCTTGGTAATGTACTTAAGTCTAACTCTATTGCTGAAGTATCAGACATACTTAAAGATGCTGAAACTAAAACACAGCAACAGAAACAAGCAGAAATGCAACAGCAACAAAAAATGCAAGAGCAACAATTACAAGCTCAACAGCAACAGCAACAAGCTCAACAACAGTTTGAAGCTGAACAAGCTGATGCTGAAAGGCAAAAAGACATTACTGTTGCTGAAATAAGATCTGCAGGTTATGGTGCAATGCAAGATATTGATGAAAATAAACAAAGTGACTTCCAAGATGCTATGAAAGACATACGTGAAAGAGATCAATACAGAGAGCAAATGAACTTCAAAAGAGAACAAGCTACCAATGACAACTCAAATAAAAGAGCAAAAATGGACATTGATAGAGAAAAACTTTCTACTCAACGTGAAATAGCTGCTAAAAACTTAGAAATTGCACGTGAAAATAAAAACAAATATGATGTAAAACCTAAGAAAAAGGATAAGAAAAAATAATCATAGCTATATACTACAAAAAACTTTACCAGACTTAAGAAATTTCTAAGGTTTATAAAAAAAACTTTAGTATATTGTATATGTAATAAACCAAAACATTAACCAAACCAATATATATTATGGAAGAATCCAACATGGAAACAACAAACGTACAGCAAGTAGATGTAGATTTAGATGAAATCTTTAATGGTGCTCCAGGAGCGTCATCTGTTACGTTACCATCAACTGAAGAAACTAGTGAAAAACCAAAACCAAATGTATTTTCTAGAAACGCAGAAGTAGATTTAGGTTTCTTAGAACCAAAAGAAAATGAAGATACAAAAGATGAATCCTCTAAAGAAGTTGACACAGAAGCTAAAACTGAAGAGGGAACTACGGAGATTGCAGATAAAGGAGTGGAGACTAGACCAACAGATACAGAAACTTCAAAAACAGATACAGTCTCTGAATCTGAAATAGATGAAATACTAAATGAAGGTTTAGAGGTAGCAGAAGATGAGGATGAAAAATCTACTGCTAAAGGTAGAAAAAGAATTAATGATATGTCTGACGTTTTCAAGAAAATGATTGAAAATGATGAAATCATTCCTTTTGATGATGATAAAGACTTAGAAGAATATACAGCTAAAGACTGGAAAGAGCTTATTAAAGCTAACATGGATGAAAGAGCTAACAAAGTTAGAAGAGAAACTCCAAAACAGTTTTTTGACAGTTTACCACAAGAATTACAAGTTGCAGCAAAATATGTTGCAGATGGTGGTCAAGATTTAAAAGGTTTATTTGCAACTTTGTCACAAGTTGAAGAAACAAGATCTTTAGACATGTCTACTGAAAAGGGACAAGAACATATTGTAAGAGAATACTTAACTGCTACAGGGTATGGTAATGTAGAAGAAGTTAATGAAGAAATAGAAATTTGGAAAGATTTAGGAAAACTTGAAAAACAAGCAACTAAATTTAAACCAAAATTAGATAAGATGTCAGAAGCAGTTGTTGCTAAAAAGTTAGAAGAGCAGGAAATGAAACGTGCACAACAACAAAAAGCTTCAGAAAACTATATGGCTAATGTATATCACACATTAAAAGACGGTAAATTAGGAGACATGAAAGTAAATAAGAAGACACAATCAATGTTATATAATGGTTTAGTTTCTCCTTCTTATCCTTCTATCTCTGGTGAGAATACTAATTTGCTAGGACACTTATTAGAAAAATATCAATTTGTTGAGCCAAATTACAATTTAGTATCAGAAGCACTATGGTTATTAGCTGACCCAGAAGGATATAAAAGTCAACTAAAAACACAAGGTACTAATGCAGCTGTAGAACAAACAGTAAGAAAACTGAAAACAGCACAAGCAAGTAAAAATGCATCTTCTAGCAAAACAGGAGGAGAAAAATCTAGTAGTAGAGGATCAAAAAGAACTTTACCTAGAAACAACAACATATTTAAAAGATTTTAAAAATAGACAACAACAATAATTATTAATTAAAAACAATTTCAAAAAATGGCAACACCAGTTTTAAACAACGGTCTCTTCCTCAGAGACACTAATTACAAAGCTAGTTCCCATATTGATTCTTATCACTTAACGAACATGTTAGGTAATGCTGAGCCAACTGACATGGGTCCTGTGGACTTATGGGCTATGACGCAGAAGGTAGAAATGCCTTTATACCAAATGGCTTCTTTTGGTGGAAAGAATACAATCATGGTTGACAACGCTCGTGGGGAGTACAAATGGCAAACACCAGTAGCTCAAGAATTACCTGTTTCTTTAGGGAAAATTGACACTATGTCTGCCGGAACAAGAGGTATTGATGGACAATCATTCAAAATTAAACTATCTAAAAGAGAGTTTGGTCACGGTGACATCATTACTTATGATAAGTATAATGGACTTGAACTTTACATTACTGCAGATGATATTTTGCAAGTAGGTGATGGTTGGATTTATACTTGTGAGTTAGTTAACAGTAACTCAACTACAGGTCTAGCTGACAAATATCTTGTAGCTGGAACTAAATTCTTTAGAAAAGGTTCTGCAAGAGGTGAGTATGGAGAAAGATTCTCTGACATCACTACAGGAGCTGGCTTCAGAGAGTACTACAACTTTGTTGGAGGTGCTGAAGCACACGTACACTATTCTATTTCTAGCCGTGCTGATCTTATGATCAAAGGCGGTATGAATGCTGATGGTTCTGTACCAGTAACTGAGATCTGGAGAAACTTTGATAAATCTGTAGATCCATCATTAAACTCTATTGAAGATATTGCTTCTGCAATGGGTAAAGACTATGTTAAAAAAGCATTTGATAACGGATCTCTTTCTAGAACTTTCTTAACTTCTATGGAAGGTGCTCACTTATCTAAAATTGCTAATGACATTGAAACTTACTTAATGTGGGGTCATGGTGGTAGAGTTAAACAAGACGGTCCGGATGACTTAAGATTATCTGTAGGTCTTTGGAAGCAATTAGACAACTCTTTCAAAAGAGTATACAACAAATCAGGATTTGATTTAGATATGTTCAAAAATGAACTATATAACTTCTATGCTGGTAAAGTTGAGTTTGATGGTCCAGATCCAAAACGTCAACTAGTTGTTCAAACTGGTATTGGTGGTATGCAACTAATTAACACTGCTATTGCTGCTGAGGCAGGTGGTGCTGGAGGTGCAGGTGTACAAACGTCATTAACTGACATTGGTGCAATCACTGGTAAAGGAATGGACTTAGGATACGGATTTGCGTACACTAGCTTTATTATTCCTTTCTTAGCTAATGTTAAGTTTGTATTAAACCCAGCGTTTGATAACTTACATACTAATGACATTGAAAATCCTTTAGTAGATGGACGTCCATTATCTTCTTACAGCTACATCATCTTTGATGTTACTGATTCAGGAAGTGATAACATTCACTTATTAAAACTATCTTGGGATAACCAATTAAAATGGTTCTACCAAAATGGTACTATGGATTACATGGGAAGAACTCAAGGGTTTGCTTCTACAGGACACTTTAACGGGTATAGAGTTATGATGACTCAAACAATGCCTGCTATATGGGTAGAAGATCCAACTAAGGTTCTTAAAATTGTAATGAAGAATCCAATTACTGGAGGATCATTCTAATAACAACTGAAAGACGGAGGGGTGTTATGCCCCTCCTTATTTCTTAAACCAATAATTAATAATTAACCAATAAAAAACTATTATGAAAGTAAATGATGTAACAATTACTGAAAAGTATCAAGCAACTAAAAACAAACAAGTTGCAATAAAACCTTATTTTAATCCTGATATATCTAATATGGGATTAGAAAAATATAACCAAACATTATTTGATGGTGTATGGCACCACGAAAGTTTGGCATGTTTAGAAAGAAATGGAATAGCAAGATATGTAACAGGTTTAAATGAATTTGCACCTAGTGTTAAAACATTACCACCTGCAGAAAAAAAGGCTAAAATAAAAGAAATTAGAGAAGTGGTTTCACAATTAGAAAAAGAACTAGCAGCAAATGTTATTGATCCAGAAGATAAAGACTTTTGGAACAAAGTTCAAGTTTTGAGACCTGATAATCATAAGTTTTGGGATAAAATTGAATTAAAGGTAGGTAATGAACCATTATTTCTTGATCCTTCTGTTGATCCTTATGATTTAATAAAAATATATGCAATAGAAGCTGGAGGTTTTTCTATAGTATCTCCTAACTTACGTCAAGCAAAAATAGACGGAACTAGGTTTTATTTAAATAGAACAAAAGATTCAGCTAGCACTAGAACATCTGTATCTAAAACTAAAAACAGAGCCCTAGCAGCATTGCAAAATTTATATGATACTGACACAACAAAGTTACTATATGTAGCAAAAGTTGTTGACTCAAACAGTACACAGTATATAAAAGGAACTCCTATTGATGTATTATATGAGAATATGGATGCATACATAAATGGACAAGGAGCTGAAAGACGTACAAAAGAAGCAGCTGAAAATTTTGTTAAAACAGCTAATTCTAATATGG
>CERP01004261.1_pt1 | contig 15815 bp, 14 predicted proteins | sample 530801 | NCBI WGS metagenome assembly CERP01 (sample SAMEA2620991, study PRJEB7988) | marine metagenome | biome: marine biome (ENVO:00000447); feature: surface water layer (ENVO:00002042); material: "saline water (ENVO:00002010), including plankton (ENVO:xxxxxxxx)" | depth 5 m | reverse complement strand
CAGCGGGGGCGGGACTCGAGCCAACATCACTCAACCCATCACTGGTCGAGATGACAGGTACTTTCGCCAGGCATGTCGGTCACATGGGCCGTCATCATCCCATTGGAACCACTTGCAATCGGCGGGAGTGGATTCATCCATGATCTCGTGGGTCTTTTCATCTACGATTGCAGCACCGACGTAAGCGTCTCCGTGTCTGTTCCATTCGGGATCGTCGTAACCCATGATGTCGTAGTTCGCTTCCGCAGTTTCGTATGACTCGTTATCAAGGACGGGATATCCTGGTTCGCTGTAGACGAACCACACCAGCTTGTATCCCTCTGCTGCTGTGACTCCTTCAACGCAGTGATCACACGGGTTGGTGTCATCAGGATGGCCGGACTTTGTACTTGAACCAGAACACTTGGGGCATGTACGAGTGTGCATGTTGGATTCCTTCAAGTTGCGTGGACTATACCTTTGGCCTATCCAAAGGTAAGAAGTAAAGAGAGTATTAGTAAGAGTAAGATATATATAAATTACAATATGTCACTGGTACTCAATCAATCACATCAACAAACAAAAAACAAAAAACCAAAGAGGAGACAAGCCGAAGCCTGTCTCCCCTTGGCTCAGGAGGTACTTGCGTCACGCATTGCTGGGCGTGGACTGGTTGCGAGGGGTCTTCTTCGCTTCCTTACCGAACTCGTCTTCGAGTGCTTTCTGATCGAGGGGCTTCTGGAATCGGCCAAGCATGTCCTTGACCATCTGGTCCTTGTCGTTGTTCTCGATCCTCTTGTCAACGAGAACAGAACCATCGAAGAACTGTGCAATGCCCTTGTCATTCATGGAGCACGATGCTTCTCCAGTCTCCCTCACGTTGATCTGGATGAACAATCCGTAGAGGGGTTCGAGGTACTTCTGCCAGTTGAAGTCACCTTGTTCTACGGTGGAGTTGTTCTTCGCCCAAGCCTTCGCTGCTGCGGTGGCCCTGGTCTTTCCGAGGAGCTGATGAATGATGGAGAACAGAATCTCGCAGTTCGGGTTCACCGCCCGACCTTCGGGCGTGTACATGATGAGCTGCTTGGCTTCGGCGTTGGGCGGGACACTGACCAGCACGTCAGCCTGAGTGTTGCTCTTCGGGTAAGCCTTGAACGCGACAGTTGTGTAGCGACTGTCGATCTTCTTGGTCGTGATGTTGCTCACGCGGAACAGTTCTGCCTGCGACGGGCAGGTCTTTTCAATCGCACTGTAATACATGTTCTACTTTCTTTGAAGTTGAATGTTGAGGAGTCGATACATGGATGCGGCTTGACGGGCCGGAACCACAACTTCCTGAGTTGTCGTGGTCCTGTTGCTCACAAGGGGAACTTGTGAGACACTGGGATAACGAGAATCTGAACTGGTCACTTGAACCAATCTAGATCCGTGGTAAATGCACCGAAAATGTGTGCGCATTTCAGGTGACTGCATACCCTGCTCTTGCGAGCAGCAGGTCTGCAATCCGGATGGCTCTGACTTGCTCGAGCGCGTCCGCACTGGCAATGTCTACGTGTTGCATGGAGTCAGTGTCGAATCGATGACTCCGTAGGCGACATAGTAGACGAGGCCTGTGTGCAACCAAGTGCAACAAGCACTGGATTGCGTACGTCCTGGTACAAGCCAACTCGTGGAATTCCGTTTGGAACTTCACGATTGCCTTGTCCGAGACGTGGTCAACGTCCCCGTTCGTCTGGACGGGTACGTTTGAGAGCTGGTGCAAGTCCTGCTCTCTGTAGTCGTGGGTATGAACATTGAGAAACTGTGAGTCCACAACTACTGTGTCCGGGTTCGCGTACCGGATACTGTCTTGCATGATTACTACCTCCGTGTAGTGGTCTAGTAACACCCAAAACAAACAAAAAACAAAAAACAAAACTCCCCCGAGGGGGGCCGCCGCAGCGACGGCCTCCCAAGGGGGACGAATGAATCAGATGAATGAATCAGACGTACTTCATCATCGTGTTGAATACATCTGAGTTCCTGCCTTTCACTTTGCACCACTTGTGCACGGTGAGGGGCAATGCTCGGAATATGAATTCCAGACTTCCAATTACTCGGTGCGGCTCTCTGCTAACGACAAGCAGAGTGCAGGAGATGTTGCGACGGTAATTGTGAATTCTGATGAAGGACCGGTCTTCGCGTGGAATGCGAACTGGTCCGAGGTCGCCCATGTCCGAATCGATTCCGTCTATGTCGACAGACACAGACAAATCAGATACGACGTTCTTCAATGTTCGGCGGATGGTGTGAGAACACTCGCCGGTGATAACATTTGATTCAACGTCATTTCCTGAAGTACTTGTACGACCGTATACGACACAGTCGGTGGCTACGGTCATGAACAAGCTTGGAAGCTCCCTGTCCTGTGTGTCCCACGGGGAAGGAGGTTCCACTCCCGCCACTTCAACGTTCCTCATTGTGAGAGGACTCCCACTGTTGAGAGGCGCGTACACGTGATCTGCCAGATTACTCAACATCATTTACTCCTGAGTGAAAGGATGTAAAAACCAAGCAAAGCCAATGGCAATGCCTGGTACTAAAACCAACAACCAAAACAAACAAAACAACTGTCTGAATACTTAGCATCGCGTGGTATGAGTAAATAAATAAATATAATTAGGCGCACTGTGGTGCGACCCCCCCTCAAGCCCCCTGACCGCAATACACCTAATTAGTAGAAAGGCCGTTCCGCTATCAAAACTTTTGGCAATACCGAAGGGGGTACCAATGGGGGTGGTATAGGAAATCTTGCTTCCTGTCCCCCCCACGTCGGTCTATACCATGGGTGCCATGGGTACCAAGTCGCGGTGTATCTCTCTACTACCCCCCTTAACCCCTCTACTTTTAGAGAGATATGGTATTAGTGGTACCTCTCTTCGGATCGGGCCTACAGGCATTAAAAAAGGGTACCGGAGGAACCATGTCCTCCGGTACCCACCTGGTACCCCCCGGTACCTTTATCGCGACTTGAGCTTAAGTCCTCTCAGTCCCCTCGCCCCGCCGTTCTTAAGCCTGAACTTCACGATGTTCCAGGTCGAATCCTGAAGCAGCTTGTGAATGAACTGGGCCTGTGACACCTGAGGAATCTTCAGGGTCTTGGACCAGTTCTTCCAGTTCTCATAGACCACCTTCGTACCGACAAATGCACCTTCTGATTCCTCAAAGAGATCCTGCAGGAACTCGTCGTAGGGATTGTTGACGGTGGTGTACTCCTCAACCGTCTCCTGGGCCGCATCCGGCATGATGAACTTGAGCCGGGGATCTGTTTCTCGCTCGAGATCGATTGCTCCCTGCACTGCCCATCGAGCGATGGATGGAAGCTCCTTAAGAAGCTTTGCCAGCAGACCGTAATCTTCTCTACCCAAGAAAGAAACCGTGAAGGGGAGAACAACCATCTTGCTGGACAACCCCTGGCCCTTGTTGGGGAGCTTCGGGATCTCGTTCGCCTGCATGATGGGGACTGCATCCACCGTCACATTCCGCAGAGGGGGCTCGTATTTGCGGTTAATGCTGATGGGGTCACGGCCTACGATGCTCTTCAGCACGCGGCAGGCCGCCTCCCCCTCACGGTTAGAGATCTCAGAGACCTCATTGATCGCCATGACCCTGGCCTGCTCGATACCCCAAAGCCCGAACTGACCTGCAATGTCTTCAAGGCAGGTACCCATGTAGCCTTCTCGCATCAGGGCCTTCAGCACGGACATGATCGTGCCCTTGCCTCCCCGGATCTTGCCGTAGAACAAAAACCACTTGGCATATTCGCGGTGGGGTAGCAGGCAGTACCCGAACATCCGCTGAAGCAGTGCGATCCACTTCTCATCTCCACCGCTCCACTCTTCCAGGCACCGCAACCAGGTGTGGGGGGGCTCTTCTCCAGCGTCCCAGGCAACGGGCAGCACATGAGGATCGAACCATGCGTCAGTCCGTTCCGTCATTGATTCAGTACTACAATCCAGCACGACATCGGCAAACGAGATCGAGTGTCGAGGTGGGGGGGAGTCTTCATCGCCCATCCACACAGGCACCTTTTCATTTGCCAGTGTAGCAATAGCCTGCAAAGCCCGAACAACATTCTGCACTTTGGAGAGGTTGGGTGCGAACCTTTGCTGTGACACTACCCCGTTGTTGATCGTTTGATAAGTCAGGTTTTCAAGTGCGTTCCAAAGAGACGACTCCACCCACTCCAGGGTACGAGGCTTCCATTCTTCTCCGTACCACTCGTAGAAAACCCCTCTCCAATACCACAATCCATTTCGATTGTTTGGAGTGGAGAACTTAGTCCTCATCAGATGCCGAGCTACCTGCATCGGTTCCGGGGAACTTAAGGTGTTGTTGATGGTCGTGTTTGACATGGGTACTCAGGTAGGGGGTCCATAGAGGAGTATACATTAATGACGAACCTACAATCATCAGTAGATCCCGCCTTTAGCATGTTTCTTGAAGAACGTCGCAAGGAAGAAAAGGCTCGAGCAGATCGAGCTCGGATTCTTCGTGCCACCAATAAGAACCGTAACAAGCGCACTACAGGTGTCGGACGTATAGACCGTGCCAAGACAGATGCAATTAATGCACGTCGTAGTGAAATGAACGTCAACCAGACTTCAGGTACAGCGGCTCAAAGAGCTGCGACAGCTGACCGGCAGGCTAACCGCCGAGCTCCCGAGCATCACGTTGTCACGGACGCATCGGGGAACCAGACTTCTGTCCTGGGGCCAAGGCCTGAGTCAGTCCAAGCATCATCGTCACCGGGTTACGATCAAGGAACGGCAGTCCCTAAAGACACACGTATTGTGGGACCGCCTAGTCCAAAACCTCTTCCGCCTCTTGCTTTTGCTGAACTACCTTCTTCAAACATGGGACCTCCCACAGCTGAAGACCAGGTCAATCAAATCATGCGGATGATGGAAAGAGATCCAGGCGGTGTCCCCAACCCCAATCGCAACATGATGTTTACGAGCAACGATGATGCTCCTGGCACATCCCAACAGGAAACAGGCAGGTTGGGCCCTTTGTTTGAATCGCTTGTTCAGGATACGACGTCTGCAGCAAGTGGAATAAGAAATTCAGTCAATGACTATCTAGAGGAAAAAGTTGCAGCAAATAGGGAAAGAGAAAAGGCAAGATTTAACTCGTTGTCTGAAGAAGAGCAGGATGCTGAAATAGCTGCAAATGAAGCACGGACTGCTGCTGCTGGACAGACTTTTGATTTCCTAGATCCCTGGTTAGATGGCTTTGGCGAGGTTAGTAGCGAGATGGGTGGCATTCTCAACGACAAGGCAGATGCTTATCTAGAAGGCGAAACTGAAGGATATGGCTCGCTAACTGCGTTTGTGCTTAAGTCTTTGGCTGAAACCGTAATGCCAGAGCCAGAATTCCCACCTTCGTTTCTTACTCGATCACCTGACGAAGAAACAACTAAACTGCTTGAACAGCGCGAGCAATCTCAGATAGATCATGGTGAAAGGATGAGGGAGATTAAGTCGGCTAGAGAAGATAGAGCTCTAAGCGATCAATACCACAGAGATAGACAGTTCTCTGTAAGCCAAACCCTTCGAAACAACCCCAACGGAATGGCTGTTCCTGAAGAGGGGTTCCCTCAGTCTTTTGAAGAGTACAAGGCTCGAGAACAACAGAAAATGGATGAGTTCAAGAAGAGAGAGCAAGAAGCTTTTGAAAATCTAGCTCGTATGGGGGGGTTCTGATATGCCAATTGAATATAGCGATGACTTCTTTAAGGTTGCAAAGTCCCTCTCGCCTGAGACCGAGCCAGGAACTCGCATTCGATCAGGGAAAAACCCTCGAGCTTCAGATGGATTTCGTATTCAAGATGGTTTTGAAGAAGCTGCAGTTGGTGAGCAAGACACTGATGGCATTGTCAAAGAAAAAGTTCAACGAGTAAAGCTTTTCAAGAGTGTCAAGGAATCAGACGTTTCGCCTGGCGGGAAGGCTCGTCTTGCACGGTACGTCACTTACACCTACCTGTCTGACGGGCGAGTTATTAAGGAGTTCCGAGTTACTCCCGATGGTGAACCCATCAAGGTAAAGGGACAGAAAGAACTTCTTTCAAAGAGGGCTGCTGAACAAGAGGTCGAGCGGTACAAGAAAAACGGGGCAAAGGTCGATAGCTCCACATCAGATACAGAGGCACAAGACAGTAATAAGGCGAAGCGAGAAAGAGACAGGAACGAAAAGAAGCTTAAGCGTAAGGATCCAAAGACTTCTTCAGTCACTGTGGGCAGTCCTATCAGGGACAATAGTGGTCAACTCGCTTTTGATCCTCGAGAGCCTCGTACCGCAGAAATTCTCGGCGATGAGTTGGATGTCCGGAGTGACGAAGTCCGAACTACACGCGACAGAATGGACAATCCGTCTCGCCGTCGACCAGGAGATGACCGTGCTCTTCGAGGTAAGAGAGAGAAGTCGCCTGGGGTATCTAGAGGCGTAGACAAGACTCTTGGGTTGGAGTTTGGAACAACTCTTGGGCCCAAAATTGATGACGGTGGGGGCTCAAAGCGAACGACTCGTTCATTGGTTCCTCGTAGGAAAAAGAAGTCCCGCAAGAAAAGATACGAGAATCTGAGTAAAGAGGAGAAGCGTCAGGCTAGGAAGAAGGAAAGAGAACTTAAGCCTGGTTACGCGAAGAAAACAAGGGCAAATCAAACTATACCGACTGGCAAATACGGTCCGAAAGATGTGCTTGGTCGAAATCTTGCTCGGCTTCGAGAAAGTGCAGAGCAGAATCCAGTTGTCCGTGTTGCTGCAGCACAAATGAAGGTAGACAAGCAAATTGAGATTCAACGGCAAAGGCTTGCAGAGCTCGAGCGTTCCCCTGGTACTTACTCGCGGGGCAAGGGCGAATTTGATGAGACTGCTCGTGATCGAACAAATCAAGACGCGGCATTGAAGGATGAAGATCTAACGCGTCGTGAAGGCCGAGGCGGTTCAGGTGGACGAGGCTATGTGGCAAACAGCACAGAAAGCCAGCGTATTGCGCAAGGTGAAAAGCGTAGGATTCAAAACAGAATTGCAAAACTTCGAGCTAACAAAGAAGCGTTGGAGATCATTGAAGAAGTTCAAGCCGGAGACTTTTCGCGTGCCGGTAATGTTGGATCTCTTGATGAGATCCTGAAAGAAATAGATCTTGACGAAAGCCAAGACCTTTCATTTGATGACGATGATCTTCAGAAGCCTCGAAGCCGAGGTGGGGGAGCAATGTCAAGAACAGGCATGCACCCTGCACTTGCTCCGGGCTCATTGTCTGATCCTAAGTTTGCCATCGATTTATACAAAGATGCACCCGATTTTCCCAACCCACGTGGGGGGGAGAATCCTATTAACCGACAGTTTGCGTTACAACGAGATGAAGCTTCTCGACCTGCACCTGCACCTGAACGGATCCTTGGGGCCGGCAATCCTAGAGGGACGGGTAATCCTATTGAAATGATTGACCCTCAAGGACGGCAACTGCTTGCAGGCACAGGTAAGGCAGATCAAGATGCCATTCGTTTGACTCGCATGCTTAAGGAACTTGAGGAAGGCCGGACCACTAGACAGGCTTCAAGGGCACTAGGTGGAGGTATTGCTTCTGCGGCTAATAGAGCTGCAGGAGCCCGAAGCGAACAGAACATGGTCAAGGAGTTGTTCCGGATGCTGAGTGGTTCGGTTGCTGATACTGGCGTAGACAAGGATGAAGCCCTGAAGATCCTGTCTCGTATCATTCGCGGAACTCGTATGTTTGGCTAAAGGACACTTAATGCCTCCGGAAACCCCTATCACCAAGCACCAGATTCCACCAGACAAGGTCCTTTCGTTCTTCGAAGTGGACCAGGCAAGTAAGGCCCTCAAGGACGTGGACTTTAGTATCCACGAAGAGGTCCGTACTCTGGTACAGTTATTCAGAGATACAGATGCGTCCATTGCCTTGAGGGCACATGGTCAGCTTCGAAAAGTACTAAAGGAGGTGGCCGATGCCTCGGGACTCATCGAAAAGCAAGAAGTCACAGCAGTCAGTCAGGAGTCAGGAAACAGTGTCAGACTCACCCGCACAGCTTCACGGGTCTCAGCTGCTTTACCCGAAAGCAAGCTCAGTAAAATCTACGACGGTAAGCCCACCTTCGCAGCCGCTTATCTCCCGTCAAGTGTCGACGGAGATGGAGGAGATGGTGAGGACCGCACGACAAATGGGTCCGATGGGCCTGGCGAGATCCGCCGGACAGATCCTGTATGACCTTGCCATCAAGGATGTAGACAAGGTTCTTGGGTCAAGAGAAAGATTTGCTGCACGGCTGTACACGTATCTCATTGAAAAAGACGAGCCGACTGAAAACTTCTTTCGGCTCTATGACACTATCGCCCCCCACTCCATGGTGAAGCATCACGCAATTACGTTCGTTGCTTGTTTGTCTAGGTTTGCAACCGTGGAAATGATCGGCAAAGGAATGCTGATTGAGGATAAAACGAGTACCGACGAAGGCTGAGGGCAACCCGCTTTTCCCGCTTCCTTCTGACTATGAAACTCTAACTGTAGACGGCCAACGCCAAGCAAGAGTTAACGCTTGCAGGCAGTGGCTTGTCCCTACCAAAGACCCAAACGACAAGGCACTTCGATTTGTGTCTTCAGTTCTCTTCTTTGATCACTGGTACTTGTTCCCAGACGAAGAAGACGATTTCAATCCCATGTTCTACGACGAAGATCCCGTCCCTATTCCAGACGGGCATCTCGGTATTTACAAGGAATGGGCCAACTCAAGGGCTTCGATCACGATTGCGCCTCGCGGCTTTGCCAAGAGCAATTGCATTCGTAAGGCAATGCTTCTTCAGATGTTAACTCGTCCTGGCTACTCATTCATCTACGCGACATCAACGAATGACAATGCCAAACAGACGGGTCAGATGCTCAAGACTCAGTTCACTGAGAACGCTCGAATCCATGAAGACTGGATGCCTGAGTTCCCAGACAACAGGATCATTCCCAAACGAGGTGAAGCATCATTCGGCATCGAGATGATGTACCTGAAGAACGGTTCATGGTTCCGTGCGATCTCAGCCGAAAGCAGGCAGCGTGGTGGCCGTCCTCGTTGCTACGTCTTGGATGACCCTGAATACGACCCCCGTGCATCTACATCGATGTCGGTGCTCAGGAACTACATGGACAATCTCCTCTTCAAGGTGGTCATGCCCATGGTTACTCGGCCCAACACCAGCATCAGGTGGCTGGCAACCTTTGTTTCTCGCCGCCACTACGCTTGGTACGCCATGGACACCGTTGAGGGCTCCAAGGGAATTAGGGCAAAGGATCCTCGATTCGATCACTGGAACCGCATGGTGATCAAGGCCGCATATCGAGATGAGCAAGACAAGCTGATTTCATGCTGGCCTGAGATGTGGCCTGTCGACAGAGAAATTAAAAAGACAGATCCTCGACTCAAGGAACGGATTTCATTGGAAGAGATCCGCGAGATGATTGGGTCAGCCAACTTTGCATCTGAATACATGGCTGATCCGGGCAGCAGTGACGATGTGTTCTTCCCCGAGTTAGACGAGTCACTGAGCTGGAGTTACAGCCAGGTCGATGAATACCTTGGCGAATCTCCCTATGCCAGCATGACGATGTTGAACTGGGTCGGAGTGGGGGGGAAGCAAGTCAGTAAGCCATTGGCTGCTTTCTTGGAAGAGTCATGGTTGTTCATGACCATTGACACAAGTTGGACAGCCACACGGGACTCAGACTTCAAGGTCTGCACGGTCATGGCGGCCACACCAGAGAACGAGTTGTTCGTCCTTGATATCTGGGGAGGCCAGTGTGACGAGAACACTCTGATCAAGGAAGTGTTCAAGATGGCGAGCAAGTGGCGAGTCCCATCAATCCGTCCAGAAGTAGTCAAGCAGTCAATTGCGCTGTACCACAACCTTGATTCGATTGTAAAGCAACGGGCCATGGACATGGTCAACGTCGACTATCTGCCCAAGGTGGTCCCTTTGAAGGTAGGCATGGTCGCCAAGGAAGCTCGTATCGCTGCTCTTCAATTCCGGTTTGAGAACGGTCTCATTAAGTTCCCGTTGGAACGTCGTATGGATCGTCACTGGAAGGATCTGTTTGACCAGGTCGAACAGTTCAATCCCGAAGTGAAGGATGGTGGCTTGGCCAAGGATGACCATATTGACACTGTCTCAATGAGTGGTGCGATCTTGAAGGGCAGGATCAATCGTCAGATCGAAGACATTGAGGATGACCGGACCCCTGAAGAGCACATCATTGACGGTAACTACAACGATGAAAACGGCATTCCCTGGGCTTACCGGCTGAATAAGTTGGACCCTGAACTATTAAATGAGATTGGAGAGATCGATGCAGAATTCGATGGAGAACGAGGCTCCTCTTCCTCACGAGTCTGATCCTCATCAGCAGGTCACGATTCCTTATTTCTTGTACGAAGCAATGGCTCGAGCGTATTACGGTCAGCCTCGAAACTCTGACCAAGTTGTTGAGCCAGTCAAAACTCCTGAGCCACAAGTACCAGGAAATTTGAACCTTTCGAACATTCATTTCAATCCTTCAGATGTACCACCCACTTGGCGACCAGGTGGGGTTGCTGCACGGAAACTGAAGCATGGCTCACCAGACATTCAAGCTCCCGAAGAAGAAGCGTGATATCTGCAGAATGATCGGGGATCACGTTGATCGGGAGACTGCTCGTCTCTCTTATCGACGTATTACCTGGCTTCTGGTTTATTACTACCTGAATGGGATGCGTCGGTTTGACGTATTCGATCCAGCATCAGGTCGTTTGTCCCCCCACTACCTCGATGAGGACGGCAACCTGGAGTTCCAGAGCCAGGAGATGCTTTCGGCAATTGATCGGGCATCTTCTCGTCTGGCGTCCATGGATCTAAGGCCGAAGGTATTGAGGACTGGAACAAGTCTGCCCATGATCAGGCAGCGTTCCATTGCTCAGCTGCTGGCTGATTCCCTGGTGGCTCCTGACCAGATTGCTGAGATTAGCCAGAAGTTTGCTCATACCTTGGTGGCTCTTGGTTCCGCTGGCATTCAAGGGCACATCTCAGATCATCCGACAATTGGCTTAGTTGCAGACCTTGAGGTGATTCATCCCAAGGAACTGTTCCCATTCCCATCGATTGCTCAGGATTACACCAAGCAATCAGGAATGGTGCGTCAGCGTTTGGTGCCTCTCGAGACACTCGTCGAGAAGTTTGGACCTCGAATCAAGAGCAATCTTGAGGACCTTGAGTACTACGAGATCCAGACTGGTGAGGTGATGGAAGAGTCGGACATCGATGGTGACTTTGGTCGATCAGCGAATGCCTTCTCGGGTGACGCATATCACGGTGATCACCCTGAAACAGATATGGCTGTCGTTCGTGTCCGTGAACTTTGGCTAGACGGACCGAAGGGAACTTGTTCTCGATACATCATCTGCTCTGGTGATTACATGATCGAGGATCAGGACCTGTCAAACACCCAGACGTACTGTCCAATCGGTTTCTGTAGGTTCATGGATACGGGTACGTTCCATGGTGCGGGTCTCTTTGATCTCTTGTTCAGCATCAATCGCGAGATGGAGAAGATGCTGAAGGCGTTGTTCAACAACATCCGTGACATTGATAAGTACGGTGTTGTGGTAATGCCTCAGGGCTCGTTCAATGAGCGGTCTGTGCTTCGTGATGTGGGCAAGGGGCTACGGATGATCTCGTATCAGCCTGATCCTTTGAACGAGAAGTTCAGTCCGTTTGTGATCTCCCCCCACAATGCGGGTGACATCCCGGGCAAGACTGCCCAGTTCGCCAAGCAGTTGATGCAGTCGATCAACCCTGTTCAAGACCTCATTGCTGAGAAGGGTCGCGTCGACTCGGCAACAGGTCTTCAGTTCTTGGATGAGCAGATCAATCGGGCGATGACTAATCCAACCATGGGCGTGTCCCAGGCATTCGGAAAGGTCTATCGGTCGATTGTGTCCAATGCTTCTCGAGAGCTGATGATGTCTCCTAAGCCTCTACCCGTTACCAGCTTGGATCTGGATCTTGCGGGTGCGGTCATTGACTTTGACCGCAGCGAGGTGTCGTTCGAAAACAATCCTATTCCAAACGTCTCAAGCCTGACTTTCTCTGTGAAGCAGATCAATCCTCGTTCTGAGGTTGCTCGTAAGCAGGAAGCGATGCAGATGTTCCAGGCCGGTCTTATGGATCCTGACGCATTGAAGTTGTTCGCTCTCAAGGAGGGCCTTGACTTCGCAATGTACATGGATGAGAACCAATCAGCGTATGAGCTGGTGGTCCAGAACATCCTGACGCTGTACGGGGACGGAGCTAATCCTGGTCAGGTAGTGATCACACCTCACACATCGGCACCTGAATTCCAAATCAGGGTTCTCGGTGCGTTCATGTCTAGCCCACAAATGGCAAAGGCTGACCCAGGTGTGATTGATGAGTTCAAGAAGTACCGCGAATCGTTGATTCAATTCATGGGTAGGTCGTTGCCAAACACCGTACCTAACCCCGACATGATGGCTGCTATGGCAGAAGGAATGCCGCAGCCTAAACAGCAACAGCAGATGCCACCACAGCAGATGCAAGGAGCCTAGTAAATGTCTGATGAGCAGATGGAAAACCCGGAAGTCATTGAAGAGTCCGGAACCCCCGAAGTGCTTGACCTAGACCAAACGGTCAAAGTGGGGGGGAATGAGTATTCACTGAAGGAGCTTGCTGATTCTCGAGAGGAACTCGAGAACCTCAAAGAGCAGAACGGTCAATTGTCTGAGTTTCGTAACTCGACGATGCGACTGATGAATCCTGAAACTGACATGCAGGTCAAGAAGGAAGATGCTCGACGCATGCTTCTTTCGGCTGGATATGAACACGACCAGGTTGAAGACTGGGTCAAGATCTATGACGAAGAGGAACCAACGATGAGTCCTGAAGCAAGCGAAGAGATGCCGGAAATGAAGGACCAGGAAGCTCGACAAGCGACTCGTCAAATGCAGAACGAGATCAATCGCATGCGAGCTCAGAATCTGAAGTCCGCGATGGAAACTTCTGTTTCTTCTGCGGTTACAGATAATGAAGATGCGAAGGTTCTTATTGGCTGGATCGAATCGACTCGTAGTCCTGAGGACCTTTCAGGTGCTAAGGAACGAATCGCGGAGCAAGTCAGAGCTACGGCTCTTGAAAACCTCCGTCGTCGACGCGATGCAGCTGGAACATTTGAAGATTCTTGGTTGGCGGAGGAAGTAAACAAGGCCGCATCCAAGGTTTCCAAGGACATGCTCACGGTAATCGGTGACACCTCCAAGATTGGACGTGTCTCGGAAACGGCGGGGCAGACCGAAACTCTTTCTCAGCGGAAGCCCGTTGAGCTCCCCAGTACGAAGGATAAGTCGTACGGGGATGTTGAAGGCCAGTTGCGTGACTGGACTTCTGATCAGATTCTTCGGTCGCTCTCCGATCCGGGTGGCGACTCCAAAGCATGAGGTAAAAACCCATGGCTTCTTCAGCAGGACAAATTTTCAATACGGAATCGGGCCGTATTGAGGAGATCCTCTCCAAGCAGATCGACACGATCCTCCCGACTCTGGATCCTGTCTGGCGTGACACGGTCGTCACCTCTCAGGGTGTTGGACCGGCGTCTGAATTCTCTCGTGACTTCGTGGTCAACAAGCTTTATCGAACCGGCATGACCGGTGTGATTGAGCAGATGGGTACCGTCCAGGACTTTGGTCTTTACGGCGATGCTGCAAATGCCACTACTGTTGGTGATCGTCTTATGCGATCTAACAATGGTGCCATGAAGACTTTCCCTGATCCCGCTGATGGCCCGAAGGCTCGAACCTTCAGTCTTTCGGTTCCGATGCGGGCGATGTACACTAACCTGATGCTCACCCTGGGTGAGATGCAGATGGAAGCAACCCCCGCCGTCATCGGCGATGTGATTGCTCCTACGCTCCAGGGCTTTGCTCAGAACCTGTCGCACACCTTGTGCAACTATTGGTATGTGAGCCAGAGCAACAGTTACCGTCTCGGTACGATTACCGGTACGGTCACTAAGGTTAGTGCTTCTGGTAGTGCTCCTGCGACGTATTCGTTCAAGATCTCTGAAGAGTGCTACGAACGATTCTTCCCGGGACAGCGACTGGACATTTATAACAACACTGTTCGTGTAAACGAAGCCGCTGGTTCTAATGTCCGTGAGTCGCTTTACGTTCAGTCTGTTGATGACCTTTCTGGAACCATTGTTCTGGTTGCACCGGCAGACCTTACGGTTGATCCCGCAGCTGGCCATTTCATCACTTATGCGAACAGTGGTGAACTTGGTACGGGTGCTACATCTACCAGCACTCCTGCGTTTACGGGCATTGCGGGTATTAACTCGTGGCTCAAGGGTGCGGACGATCTTCTGGGTTCAGAAGCCATTGGTACTGCCATGAATGGCAAGATCAATGTCACCGACAACCCTGAGTTCAAGTCGTTCATCAAGGACAATGTTGGAGTCCTGACTGAGTCGAAGCTCCGTCAGTACCTCCGTCGTTTCCACTCGGCCAAGCAGAAGCATGGTCAGACGATCGACACGCTCGTTGCATCGGACGGTGTCTGGCTTTCTTACGAAGCTCAGAAGATCGGTCAGTACATGATCGATCGTACCAACGCCCTGTCTAACCTCAGCAATGAAGGTTCGACTGGTGAGTTTGCCTTCACCTTTGAAGGCCGTACTTACAAGGGTGCGACTTCCAACTACGTCGAAGACCAGACCGTTTACGGCTGGAAGACTTCGGGCGGAAACTGGAAGCGGTACGTGCCGCCTGATTACGCGGGCCTCCAGAAGATGGGTGAAGTGGATTCCTACGTTCCGTTCCGGTTCGTGGTCCCCGCACTCACTGGCGGCAGCAGCGTGAAGTACCCGTACATGAACGCGGGTAGCAACCTTCTCAGTGAAGCTGTTCAGATGCCGGGCATGCTGCGAATGCAGCTCATCCCGGACCAGCCTGCTGGACTTAAGCTCGGTGGCGTCACCACCGACAAGGTCTATGGCGACTCGACGAACATCTGATCTGTGAATAAGTGACGGGGGTGGGGGTTTCGGCCTCCACCCCTCACTTCTGGGGGTTGAACATGGCCAGGAAAAAGGGTGCCATGAAGGGTTGTGGGATCAGGAATGGATGCAAGTCCAAGTCCGGTGGTCTCACTGCCAAGGGCCGTCGCAAAATCAATGCCCGTACGGGTTCAAACCTCAAGCCTCCTCAACCAGGAGGTGGTTCTCGCAAGAGGTCTTACTGTGCCCGATCGGCGGGACAGATGAAGAAGTTCCCTAAGGCAGCCAAGAATCCGAATAGTCGGCTTCGTAAGGCTCGCCGCAAATGGAAGTGCTGATATGCCAAACGTAAACGGTAGGAATTACTCGTACGACGCCAAGGGCAAGGCTGCTGCTGCAAAGGCACGGTCTTCCATGAAGGGCAAGAAGAAGCGTGGTGGTTGCGGCAAGATGATGAACAAGGGGAAGAAGCGATGATCCCCAAGAAGAAGAAGAAGGTAACTAAAAAGAGTCCTGGATTGCTTCGTGTTGAAGAAGCAGCAAGAGTTGCTGGGACTAGGCGGAAGAGATCGCAACAAGCTCGTGCCACAGGTAAGCCATACACCACGAGTGCTGATAGATCGCGTCAACGATCTACTCCTGACATGGCTCCCCGTGGAAGTCGAAGCAACCCTGCAACCAAGCCTGCCAAGCCTAAGCGGCGAAAATTGAAGGATATGCCCCCGCTTCAACGGATGGATGAAGCGGACAGACG
>CERP01026254.1_pt1 | contig 15886 bp, 6 predicted proteins | sample 530801 | NCBI WGS metagenome assembly CERP01 (sample SAMEA2620991, study PRJEB7988) | marine metagenome | biome: marine biome (ENVO:00000447); feature: surface water layer (ENVO:00002042); material: "saline water (ENVO:00002010), including plankton (ENVO:xxxxxxxx)" | depth 5 m | reverse complement strand
AGGCAAAGACTTTATTAATACTACTTTAGTAGACAGAACTAAAGCTAAATCTGGTACGCTTACCAATACAAGTAAAGCTACCGGAGGTTCTAATGCTGAAACTATAGATCATGCAAAAAAGTATGCCCCTCTTAATTTTAGAAGGCAGGATAGGTTGGTTACCTTAGAAGATTACACTGTCTTTTCAAATACCTTTATAAGCAATTTCGGTACAGTAGGCAAGGCAAAAGCAGCCACTAGAAAAGCATACGCCTCAGCAAATGTTATTGATATTTATGTTCTAGAGAAGGCATCGGATATTCAACTACAGCGGGCTACTACAAACTTTAAGACACAATTATTAAACGCCATAGCTCCTAAGAAAATGGCTACTGATGATGTGGTTATTGTAGACGGTCTCATAAGGACTTTAGATCTCGCAGTGTCTCTTAGGATAGATAAGGAAGAAGAAGAGAACCAAGACGCTATTAAAAACAAAGTTAGAGATAAGCTATTAAGATATATGAGCGCCGACAATAGGGACTTTGGTGAAGACGTAAATGTAGCGGAGCTTAACCGACAAATTTTTGAAGTAGAAGAGGTTAGGTATTCAAGCATTGATAACTTGGGTCAAGACGTTTATTTAGACTTCAATGAGATTGCACAACTTAACAATCTTACAATTAATGTAATTCTTATAGACTGATGGGAGTTAACAAGCACACACCAAAATCTAGAAACTATACAAAAACTAATTTTGTAGAGCTTATAGAGTTGATTACGCCCGAGGTGTATCAGCAGAAAGATTTGGAGTTAAGCGGAACTGAACTAAACCCAATTTCAGATCTAATCAATCGCCACGTTCAGCTTGCTGAGAATGTCTCCACAGTATTATCCATTTCAGGAGTTGAAAACACTCAGACAAGTTCATTAGAAAACATAAGCGGCATATCTCAGTACTTTGTAAAGCAGAATGAGCTTACAAATATAAACCCCTTTATACTTGAGAATAAAATTCTGCAACCTCTTGGCGAGAGCTTTGTTAATTATTCTACTTCGTCTGCTTTCGAAACCTACTTATCTTCTACACTTATACCTTTATTAGTTCCTGCTAGTCAAACAAAACCAGGATCTCTAGAAGATAATATAACTACCTTATCTGCTTTGACTGGTAACTCTGACGCAAGTTCTGTTCATAACTATTTAGTAGATTCCTTAGGGTGGTTTTACTTTCTAAATACTTCAGCGGATGGCGGTTTGGATTACAGCCCATCCAGCTATGTTCTGGAGTCCTTTAATTCTCTTTACTTAGGTAAAACTTTAACTACTATAGATGGTGTAAAAGGACTTACTGAGTATTTATGGAGAAACACGGAAGCATGTTCTTTCGGCCAATATTTGCCACAAAGTTTTGTTTCTGGAACATCCGACTCTGTTTTAGACTCTAGTGCGGGAGTTGTGGCAACGTACACTAGTGGAATTCAAAAACTAGAAAATCTACAAACACTAATTGATGTTGTGTACTCTCCGCTTTACATAGATCAAAGAGACTATCGAGTTAAAGACGCCTTCGATAGCTATATCAATTCTCAAGTTGATTTAGATGATTTAGTTACTAAAGGACCACACAGGAAATTTTCTAACTTACTAGGCTATCACTTTGCTGATATTTCGGACCAGATAGAAAACATATCTTTAATATATGATATAGAGAATACAAAAGCGGAGCAGCTACAGTATATTGCTGACCTGATTGGTTTTAAGCTTAGAGGAAACTCACCAACAAAATGGAGACACCAGCTTAGGCTGGCTATTGATCTTTATAAAAAATCAGGAACTTTAGAGTCCATCCAGTCGGCACTAAACGCTTTGATTATTGATTCCGTTTTTGATGTTTCTGGTAAAGTTCAAGAGCTTTGGGAATCTTATATTCCAAACTTAATTTGGTACGCTTTGGTTACAGAGTCTCCCTTATTCAAAAATTTAGAGACCTGGACGCCTGCGCTTGCAACGGAAGGCGGGGTGTATAACTACAGCGTTAGTAGTTTAGAAGAAAACTTAAAAATAGTTACTGATAGTATTATTCTAGACATGTACAAGAAGTTCCCAGAGAACTTCTTGTTTCATGGAGATCCTTTTCCCGTACCAGAGTTTTGGGAATTAGATCTTGAGGGGTGTGATACAAAACGCTATACCATTGTGGGCGAGCCCGCCATGAGAGGCTTTCACATACACAAAGTTACTGATCCAGGATTTCAAGCTTATAAACAAGACGCTAAGTTGTTCGGAGAGAGCAAAGCTTGGGATGCTGCATATGGATCGGGACCTTTAGGTGAAGGTGTTTATATGGCGGGGATAGAGCATCCTACTACAGGTCGCCGTCCCGTGTATCTAAACTTCAAAGGAGACTTAGAATTCCTTTACAATTATAGGGGTAGAAGAAATTTCCCTATGCCTCCTTTTGAGGAAGTTAAATACTATAGAGATTGTTCAGTAACAAAACCTATGGTAGACTTCCTTGTGGAGCGGCTGAAATGCTTTAAGGTTAAGGACAGCTTTGCAGAGGAGACAGGAAATTATATTGTCAGCAGCGCGGTTACCGACGAGTCCGATCTAGGAGCGTTGAATGAGTTCTTAATGTTCTTTAGTTCTACACAAACGCCATCAAACTTCGATAGCGTAATGCTTAGTATCTCTGACTATGAGAAGAATGCACTTAGCCTTTGGAACGGTAAATCCTCTCACTTATTTATTAATTTCAAAGACACTGATTTTGATTTTTCTAAAACGACTCTTGAGGGTGACGGTAAGTATGCTTTGTATGAAGCAGCTAGAGTGTCTAGAGAATTCTCCCCAGCCCACGCTATAACAAGAGTTAACCTAACAGCCAGCGCACAAGATGATTTTGACATGTCTTCCACGGCATTCGAATACTTAGGTTTAGACCACGACGATACCAGAGTAGGGTATACCTCAGGATCTGTTTTAGGTAACTTTGAGTATAGTGGCGTGGCTATGTCCTTTGCTGCTGGTGGGGGAGATGATGATCGTGGTTCTGATGGAGGTAGGGGAGGGTTAAACACCTTTAAAAGATCTTCTGCTGATGATGTTATAGATCCTTTGCTTTCGGGAATAGCAACTATTACGCCATTAGACAGTGTTTCTAGGAGGGCGTTGCGTAGAAGAAACCTAAAGTACCTTCTCCCCTTAGAGGGATACTACGACAGAACAGGGTTCAACGGTCCTGTAAGCTACGATCCTTCCACTTTAGAGCATTCCCTAGCATCTTCTCTGGGAGAGCTTACGCTAGGGTACATCGCGTCTGCGGGCAAATTCCACCCAGTGGTTGATCCAGTTAATCCCTCTGGGGTTTGGGATGAGTGCGAGGGTCTAATGTCATCTAGAACATTCTCTGGAGTTGACACTAGTACGACCTTCCCGTATAGAGGTTTATCGGCACTAGGATCAAACGCTAAAATGCCGGAAGTTTTGCGAGCTACGGCAAGATATGTAGATAGAGGCCAGCTTCCTGAATTGTATAACACAATGCATGAGCTTTTTGAAGCTAAGGCTTTAGACAATGGGGATCAGATCTTATTGAATACTAGCGCGTATGATGAAGATTCTTATTGGAAGAACAACGCTCAAAGCCTAGCAAACGAAGCAATTGCTAGTGGTTATGTTCTTAACGAATTCGCTGATTATCAGAACTTTAAATTTGGTAAAGAGTTACATAAGCTTCATAGGGAATACTCTAAGTATTTTGCCAAGCATCCTCTTGGAGGAAACTCTTTAGAGAAAACAGGTGGAAACATATTTGGACAAGTATATGGTTTAGGTTTATTTAACTGTGATCTACAGATTGACGGAGAGTTTGTATCAGACTTTGTAGCGTCTAGTATTCGAGCTTCAGAACCTATAAACAGAGCTTCTGTTTGGAATGACTCAGCAGATGGAACGCTTGAAGTTACCGCTGCGGGCCAGTCAATAGTTCCTTTATCAGGAACATTTACAGCAGGAAATGTAAATAACGCAGAATTAAGAAACCCAAAAATTCTGAGTGGTATAGAGTTTTGCGACATCTCTGGCGCACCTTCGGCCAACCAGTTTTCTATTTTTGACATTGACAGTAGCTTCTCAATTCCTGGAGAAGAGAATGCTCTTATAGGCAACAGGGTTATTAAATGTAAATCTTTAGGAGGCTTGCCTAGATTGCGCTTTGATCTGTCTTCTTACGGAGATAGGAGAAACTACTTTATAAAAGATCATCTGTTTAGTTTAAAAGTTAAATCCCTAGTAGCTGAGGAGTTTTCTGAAAAACTAGGTGGAGGCCAATTAGGTGTGTGGATTCATACGGAACCTGTAGATGATCTCATGTGGGTGTGGACTCCTAATAAAAAATGGCAACCTATTAATGAAAGCAGATTATCAAGAAGGCTAGTTTTAAATAACCTTTGTCACAAGTACGATTTTATTGATAAGCGTCCTGATCCTTCACAGAAAACAAACTGTTTAGCTAATGTTTCTAGATCGGAGTTTACAATTAATAATGTTTCTCTTAACAACATTAAGGACTCTTACTTCGAAACATTTCAATTAGACTTTGATACCAGGAACTTTACTATACACAACAACTATGAGTATTTAGATATTATTCCTGTCCAAGAGGAGCAGTATAAAATTACTGAGCAAGTAAACCGAGATGACACAAACTACATTGTTGAAATATTCTTTGTTCCAAATAACAATGATCAAAAGTATCTTCTACTAGATTCTATAGAGCTTCAAGATAATACATTAAGGGGTAGAGCTTCTATAGGTACTGGTCATGGTGTGGAAACAAAAGGAATACCCTTCACTCCTTTTGTAAAAGAGGACCGCTTGGAGTTATCAAAAGATCAACTTCGTGATGTTTTAAAGTTCTATAATGGATTGATGGGTCAGGGCATTGGTCAATATGCAACTAACTTAGCCTCTAGAGACGCTAGTATCACAGAAGGCTCTCTTGAGCTTAGCGGAGGTAGTAGGCTTAATTACAAGGTCAATCCTGAGTGGGTTAAGCACACGAACGGGTCTAACGACAACTATACAGAAGTGGAGTTCGATAACTAATGAGAGGTGAAGTAGAAGTTTGGAGTGGTGATGATCTAGTTCTTAAAGAGCCCAACATGCTTGTTGACGGTGCTGGAGAGCTATTAGCTGATATAATGACGGTATCCCCCTCTCTTTCGAGTGTGGATGATTTAGCTACATCTTCCATTGTAGACGCCTCCAACTACACAATTCAAGCTATCTCTTTTGGAACAGGGTCCGAAGCTTTTCAAACAGTTGGTAGAGACCTATTTGAAGAAAAGATATCCAAAATTATACCAGTTGTCAATTCTCAGGTGACAGGGGTTTTGAATACTGCCGCATGGAAAACTGTATACGATGCTACTGAGCCTTATCAACCCAATCAAGGATTTTTCGTGGAAGCCCCTAACCCCGCAGGGAGAGTGTTGTCTGAAAACTCAGATGTGTCTTCGGCTATTGATATAGATGGTAGAGATATAAGCATTAGCTCTTTATATCCTGGGAACGGTCAGCATGTTAATTTTATGCCCTCAGCGATAAGAAATTACATTACAGATTCTACTATTCTTGATACATCGGCAGAATTTGTCGGAAATTTGATGGGCAGTTATCCAGCAGGAACAAGTGAGAGAGGTTCTGCGGCTGTGGGAGCAATATACTATCTTCAGACCGAGGGCACTCAGACTCTTGTAGCTTTGAACACTGGCAGTTATCCAAACGAAGCAAGCTCTATGGATGTCAGCGGTTTTATGACCATGATAATGAGTTCTGTTCCCGATTCAGGGTATCCTATGGCAGACTTAGAAGACGGGCTGGCTATATCTGCTAATGCGGATTTTGCTGAAAACGGAATTGTTGAATATTCTACTAAATTATCAAAGGATGATGTTCACTCTTTAAATGCTTTTGGGGGTATATATCAAATGGGGCTCTGGACAATAAATATGAAAGAGTCTCTTCTGAACGGAAATACCCCTCCGTTTGCCTTTAGTGTACTAGATAATCCTAGAAAGTATAAGCTGTTCTGTAGAAAAACGGTGTCAAAGGACTTGACATACATTACTGATCGTACACTGTACGAAGATTTAACAATTAAGTGGAGGCTCCACTTCCTATGAAAAACTTTACCGAAGAATTAGGCATTAACGGACATTTGACCATCATTAAAAGATACTCTGATGGTCAGGAGGAAGTGGTTTTAGACGACAGCAACGTCATTGTTTCAGGGATGGGAGTAGGTTTGTCTTACCTCTTTACAGGCTCTGGGTCAAACGAAGTCTTGGACTATCAAATAGAAAGATTTCAAGTAGGTGTTTCTGGTCCTCATACAAACTACAGTACCGTTCCTAGTTCTATCTTTGCACTATCTGGCGACCTAACGCAAGCCGAATACGGAGCAGGAAGCAACTTATTTATTAAAGTAGCTGACCAAATAAAAAATGGGAGCATTGAAACAAACAAGGCTTTCCCACTAATACCCAAAAACAAAATCACAAGAATCGGAGACTCTTCTGTTAGATATACTCTGGTTCTAGATGAGGAAGCGTGTAACTCCATTACTAGAGACGCCCTTCCAGCTAATATCAACGAGGTAGGGATGTTTATGAAGAACCCTACTGGAACTACTGATGATAACTCAATCTTAGTTTGCTACAGGACCTTTAGTAATATTAGAAAGACTGATGATTTTAGTCTAATTTTCAGGTGGACACTAAACTTCTAAAATGCCATTTAATCAAAACGATATCTACACTAGCAGTGGCACCGTCCAGCTTTTTAATGCCTGGACCCCGTATGTGTCCAAGTTCGATACAAGCTCCTTTTACAACTGGGAGCAGGACAATCTACCTTTATATGACCTAGAAGAACGCACTTACGCTCTTTGGGAGCAGCAGGGTTTTGCCACCTCTGCGGGGGTTCCAGGTCTTGCCTTATCGGTATCAGCGAATGCTGATGCAGGGACCTTAGCGGCAGATAGAACAGTGTTCACTGAGCTTAGTTCCTGTATTGCGGCCATCCCAAAAGTTGTCAGATTCCCTGTACTAGTTGAGGTAGGCACTATAGGAGATATCGGTAACCTAGAGCTACATAACTTTAGAATAGAAGAGGGAGGTTCTATAGAGATCATAAACAGAGCCTTTGGTAGAGCTTATGACGCCTCTTCTAAAATAACGGGATTAAACAATCCTCCATATAATCAATCTCACACAGTATGCTTTAGGCTTAGCTCTATAGATCTTAGTAGTACTATCTCCGACGCCTCTTGCTTATCTATAGAAACTCCAGTTCTAGACGGTGTTTCCAATAATGACGTAGAAAACAATACTCACAGAGTGCTATATCCTAGACACACCTTAAGAAAAGCTCCCCTTACTGTTGCTCTGGATCAAAATTTATTTGCAAACCCAGATGCGGATGAATTTGATTTAGATCCCTATGAAAAACAAGTAAACCTGAGTTTTGATTCTACATTAGATACTCTTGATGTTAGTTCCCAGAACCAAAGAACTTCTGATAGAATTTACAGATCAGGAGTTGCTTCTTCTGAGTTTACAGGAGGAAACACTTACTTAAACAAGTTAGGAAAAATAACAGTTAAGAATTGTGATGGTCCCATTTATATTAGAAACTTCTTTGTAGATGCAGCTAAGAATACGGCTTCTGTAAACGATCATGCTATTGAGGTAACTAACTCTAAAGTAGTTTTAGAAAACTGCACTGGGGTTAGAGCCAAAGAGTCTGGTTGGAAGTTTAATAACTCCAAGGTTACCTTATCAAGGTCCGCGTTCTCGTACAGAAACTACGATCTAGACAGCACAACGACTCGCGTAGCTGAAAAAGGTTTTGGTTTTCATGCTGTAAATAGTGAAGTTAATGTAAGTTCTCTTCCCCTTGGCAGAGACTTCACTTCCGTTGGAGATAACGGAGCGTCAGGGTCAGACTGCAAGGTAATATCCTCCAGGAACTATGCGGGATTTGTCCTTGACAACTCTAAATTGTTTGGTGGAATTCAGAGATCAGTATCCACTGATCCTCTTAGAGGTAGCATACTAGGTTCTGAGCTTAACACAGGCTACGGAATGATACTCAATAACTCAGAAGTAAATATAAAAGGGTTAATTGATATATATGGAAATGCTAAAGGAATCCAGTCAGACTCTTCAAAGTTTACCTACGAAAACCTTTGCCTTGATGCACACAGCGGAGCAGCGATTAGATCTAGAAGTTCCGAGTTTGTCTTTGATTCTCTTACATCTCCTCAGGAGGTTGGACAGGCGGACAGACATCAACTAGATATGTCAGCTAACGGCCAGCACATAAACCTTCAAGGAAACAGCCTGTTTACTTTTAGAAGAAAGAATAACATGCCTACAACGTATGGTAATTCTAAATTTCTACAAGAGCATGGTGCAATACTTTGGGACGGGAATGTTAATGCTCCTCTACCCGCAATATCTGTAGATGACGGGTCTATGCTAGATCTTATTCATCCCAATATTCAAGTTAGTGGTGTGCAAAGCAGACCTAATTACGGAAGTGCTATCAAAGCTAGTAACTCCTCTAAAGTATCTTTATTCGGTAGTAAGTCTGGATGTACTTTTGTGTACGGTCCTGCGGGGATAACTTACCAGCAGTACATGGCTGGTATTTATGGAGGAAATAACTCCACCATCAACCTTCATGGCCCCACTGCTATGGGACAGTTTGGTGTGGATGTTCTCGTAGAGGACAATTCTGTGCTAAACATTGAGCCCGCTAGGGCTCGTGATGAATTTGGTTTAGAGGTTAGTGGTTTTGATCTTAGCTCTCAAGGAAATCATACTTCTGTAGAGCTACACGCTACTAGAGCTTGCTTGGTAGCTAACAGAAACTCCACTATAAACCTAAAAGATATGGGGTCCTTTCCCGCAAACTGGGCTAGGACAAGCCTTGGTGAGGGTTACTTAGAAGCGGGTTCTGATTATTTAATAGATGTTTTCGAAACAAGTGCGTATACTTCTTCAGGATCATTACAGTTCTATGCCAACCCTCAAGATACTTCGGCTATAGATTTCTACAACCTAGACGATTTGGCTGAGGGACTTGGGTTTACCCTAGCTTCTTTCCCTAAGTTTACAACATTACCAGTTGCAAACAGATTCTTTGTCACAGATCCAATAACCACCGTTGATTGGACTAAGCAAGGAAACATCACTCAAGGGGGAGTTGCTTTGCGTGCTACAGAAGATAGTGTGGTAAATGTTAAAAATGTTCACTTCCCATTAGGAACTAATGACAGTCCCTTAGATGGGTTTTATTATACCACTAGTGGAACAGAATGTGATAAGTTTATGATCTGGAATATTGCGGACACCTCCAGACTTAATGCTTCTTACCTATCTGTAAGCAGTGTTCATCCTGCAAGCATTAAATATCATGGGCCTAGTGCCATCTGGGCTTCCTCTGTAGATCAGACAAATGCAGGAAATGCTTATGATATTCCTGCCTATGGAGCACCTTCAGGAACTCCTGGAACCGGAACACTTAGTATTCTTGATGTGTTTGGAGCAGGAAGTTCCGTATGGTTGCCCGCTTCAGGAACTGATCTAAACTCTTCTTTTTCTAGGTTCTTCCCTTTGGAACTGACCACTACGCATGATGCAAAAGAAAAGCTTGCTGCGGCGGGTGTAATTGTTAGTGGCTCTGTGGATAGTTACATGATTGGAGCGGGTCCTCACGCTAGTAAAAATCAAGGACCTTTTAGAATCTATTGGACCCCTAAATCTAGTGCAAGGATACTTCAAACAGACCTTAGTGGTTACTTAAAAGGAGGGTTCCCACATACGGGAGCTTTCAGTGGAACGGTCGGCCCAGCTTATCAGTTGTTTGCTCAAGGTTACAACTGCTCGGCGTCTCTCTCCGCTATTGTAATTGATGATGGTCTAGGTAATAACATTACTAGTGGAACCTACCCAGACTTATTGAGAATGTCTAATGATACTAATGGCGATGGTATTCCTGATCAACTTTATACCTCAGGTTTCTATTACTGTTCAGATATGCTAGAAGAAAATCCGACACAATGTATCTTGGATGAATCCGCTTCTAGAACTTTTGCCAACGCACAAAATGCTAGTGTAAATATTGGAGGCACTCCAATAAAAGTAACGCTCGTAAGAGCTAGACAAAACGATCGAGGTTCTGAGTCCTACGTCGGAGACGCCTCAGGATCATTAGGATTTAAATCCGCTGCAATTTTCGACCTTTCGAGGGATAACTGATGGCTGAACAACAATATCAAGAAAGTAATTACAGGTTCTCTGACCCCGTTCGTCTATTTAAGGCAAACGACCCTTACTACTTTGAGGTGGATAACATCCCTCTCAAGCAATTACAAGAAAACTGCTTGTGGTTAAAAGATCAAGTTAGAAAAGACACTAACAAGTTGCTTGGAGTTAAAAGATCAGACATTGATGAGCTTAGACCCTACTCAACAGGATCAGATAGACTAGTTCGCGTTAAGCCTGGGCGATACACTGCTAGAATTAATGATGCTTCAAACCGAACTCCCTTAGCATACTTAAGAAAAGTTATGGGAGAAGCCCTTGGAGATGTAGATGCTTGGTCAGCCCTTACTCCTAATCAAGGAAGTGATCCTAAGAACGCAGTTCTGGAAGCAGCTTTGCTCTCTTTCCAAGAAGCAGTTTCTGAAACTGCTTTAGGAATGAATGGTTTGGTTGAACGAGCGTTTACTCGCCCTCTGGTTGATGTGGATCGCTTGATCGACGTAGACGGAGCAGACATAGCACCCAGTACCTCTTGGTTATCCTACGGGGGCTATGATGAAAACATTCCTGGTGGAGGCGCTGCACTCTCTCCTTTCATAATTACTGAAGCTATTGCTTGGGCTAGGTCTCAAAACTCAGAAATCGGGTCGTTTGTTCTTCCTACATATGAGATAACAAACCCTAATAATGGCTTTGCAAAGATACCTCTAACGGAAAGCTATTTTATTAAAGCTTGGAGAGGTGTGTCCAGGCTGGCTGTTGTTGATGTAGATGACGAACTTACTATTCAGGTTCCAAACTTTGACGCAGAAGATTTTTACTACACTGACTCAGCAGGCACACGAACAGAAGTAACAAACGTACAGCAAAGAGTTGATCTTGTATTTATTTACAGTAAGTCTGTAGACACTAGCTCCGCTACAATTATGCGGTCTGGTGCTAAGGAAACAATTACTAAGCCTACTTTAGGAATTGTAAAAGGCGCAGGCATCAGAGCCACCTTTGAAGAAAAAAACTCAGACTTAGCCGCTGGGTATAAAGTTCCTTCCAACGACTCTATCCTAGCTTCTCCAAGCGATCAGTTAAATGTTGACATGGGGTTCACTAGCACCTCTTCAAATGACATCGCAGTATCGGTTAGAGGCAGTTTTCCTGCACCTGATGACCTAATGAACCTAGCTCCGCTACTTTCTGAAAAACTTGAAGACTCTGCCTATGAGCTAATAGGACAATCCATCCTGCCAGTAGCCTACGTCTTTGTACAGGGAGGCTCTCAGGTGGTCCTCAGTACCGACGTAATAGACATTAGGCCCCTTTTCCGTACAGCGGAGCTTGCGTACAATGAGAGAGCAGGTATTGGCGCTGCGTTCCCTCAGTTGTCTTTGGCTAACCCTGCCGTAGGAAAAGGACAACTCGACCTTGAGATTAGACGTGTATATGATAGCTTAGAAAATAGAATCAATACTGTTGCTTCTCAAACGGACACAGCTACGCAGATGAATACATTAGCTGCTGGGTATGTTTTTGGAGGTTGGAATTTTGGTCCTGAAGGAGCATTGTATGATTATTACAAGAGTTCTTTTGGGCAAAATGAAAATCCTGATGATGACAGTGAAGAATATATTAAGCAGTACATCAGAGGAAAGTACGGAATTGGAAACACTGGTGTTAATATAACTGTCCCTTCTTATCCTGACTGGGATTTAGCTCAGTGGTGCATAGAACAGCCTATAGAAGACAAAGGATTATTTCCAAATGATTATGTTAACACTTTCTTTTCTTTAACATCTACTAGTGCAGAAGACCCTACAATTGCTGTAGGTAGTTTTTCTGATGGAATTAACTCTGACGGAACATCTATAGCGGGTAACGATCCTCCCTCTAGACTTAAAAACTTCAGTAACACGAAGACTAGAACCTCAGACGGAGAGTCTTTAGTTAACTTTCATTACATTTCTAAGAAAATTAAATTTCAAAGACCTGCGTGGTTAGCTGATTACGCAGTGGATACTAGTTTAATAAATTCTCTAGCACAAAACAACGCAGGAACGGGGCCTAATAGCAATACTTGTGGATCCTACTTCGGCTGCTGGGTAGAGAAAGGCTTTGACGAGTTTACAATTTATGTAGCGTTTAGTGCTGACACAAATAATAACTACGGAAACGCATCTACTCCCAGGTTCCCAGCCCCGCACTCTTTAGTTTATAACTCTGGGGGAAAGAAGAAGAAAACCACAAGCACTCTAAACGTATCTCAAAGAGATGGCGATAGATTTAGCGGTTTTGTTGTTCCAGTCAGCGACATCCTTTATTCCAACACAGAGCCTGCATCAACTTCTAACGGTTTTGGTTATGTAGGAAACCCTAGAATTGGAAAGTGTACTTATCCAACAGTTATGTGGAAGATTACTGGAGTTCCCAATGAAGATGCAGGGTTCTTGTATGGTAACTTAAACGGAACCAATCCCGTCATTTCACTTAAGGGCTAATGGCTGGGAATCCCACATTTGATTGTGGAACATTACTCCCTGGAGTAGGTCCTGGCAACCTTCCTGGCTTCGATGGTGGAGGAACCATCGAAGGCGGGGGTGGTGGAAATGGAAATAATAATAATGGCGGTGGTTCTACAAGAATCGACACCCTTCCCCCTATAGGCCCGGAACCTAAGGATGGAAATGGACCTGGGCCTGGACCTCCAGATATCGGGACTCCAGTAACAGGAGGACCGCCTACTGGTCCAGGTCCTCCACCTAATCGAGGTAATCCCGTAGTCTCTCCAGGCCCCCCTGGCCCTGGGCCTCCTGGCCCTAGTCAGGCACCTCTGTATTGTAAAATTACGGGTCCTTGGACCTCACAAGGCCCTCCTATGAGTGGCCCAACTCCGACCAGCTTTGAAAGAACTTATACGGCTACACAAACATGTAGTCCTGCTGATTTTTCTGATACTGACGATCACAATAAGAAGAGCGTGGACGATAAAATAGAATCTATAAAAAATTATTATAGTCCCCCTAGGTTTCCTGAAGGAACAAGGGTTACCGCAACCTCTGAGGGGTATACGTTCCCGTGCGACCCACAGGCAGGCGCTTCTTGCGGCGTTGCCACAATTATTGCTACTATAAATATCCCAGACACTCCTGGAAATGTTTATGATCCTCCTGACCCTCCCCCTCCTCCTCCCCCAGAAGGAGACCCTGAGGTTTTTTTAGATCCTACTGGACCTCCTCTGCCACCTCCAGAAGGAGACCCTGAGGTTGTTTTAGATCCTACTGGACCTCCTCTGCCACCTCCAGAAGCCGACCCTGGGTTAGTTTTGGATCCTACTGGACCTCCTCCTCCACCTCCAGAAGGCGACCCTGGGTTAGTTTTAGATGACCCCTGGTTCCCTATAGGAGATCAAGATCCTATAGAAGGAGTATTGGTAGACCCTGGCGAAGATCCACGACCTGACGTAACTAGAATAGAGAACAGTGTTCCGACAGAAGACCCTACAACAGGACAAAATCTAATTAGAAGCTCTTCTTTTGATAGGAATTCTTTGATTAATAATGCTATATCTTCTAGAGAGATAGATTTAAATAACCCTTCTATTGTTGATGGTATTCTTAGAAAGAGACCGTTTGGTATTCAAGAAAGGTCAATAGCTTTTGATACGGTGCCGCCGTCTCCAATGCTAGTAAAAAACGACACAGGAAATTTAGAGCTGTTTAGTGACCTTATTGATAGTAACCTGCATTACATATTATCTAATCAGAGAAACTCTGGGAACTGGGACAGTCGAAGGGCTGCTGCAATAACTAACTCAGTTATTTTTGACAACTTAAACGATGAAACTTTACAAGTATTAAGAAGTATTAAAAACTATGACGGAACTAGCTTAACTTTATCTCAAGTATTTAATATTATAGGTTCTAGAGTCTTAGATGGGACCATTACAAAAATAAATTTAAGTTTCCTAAAAAGTATGGCGGAAGATAGTAAAAAGAGAAACCCTGTCAATATCCTTAGGAGTGTTAATCCTAAGGTTAATGAGGTTGCCGCTCTATCTTTGATTGACGAAAACAAAGTTCCCTTGGATCCTACAAGAAGCGCGAGCAGAGAAAGCAACCTATTTAAAAATTGGAAAATACTTTCTTCCGATATAGATAAGTATCTTCCTATAACTATTAACGGAATATCTGAGAAATATTATCTTAACGACGACGATACTTTTATTAACAGAAACACGCTATCCATAGAAGATGGAGACTACTTTGATATTACCTTAAGAGGTGAATCTCTTAGATTATTTACTGAGTCCGAAAAAGACCACGCCTACCTCATTCCAGAAAAAACTAGACATAGGGCCATAAGTTTATTAGGTGGCAATCCTGGGAGAGTTTTAGACGTTAGTGCCGACCCCCTTACGGCCTCAGCTATTGAGTTCGACTCTTCCCTAACTTCTACTAGGCAACCCTTTTATATGCTTAGTTGTGTTCTAACTAGCTTAGACACTAGGCCCTCCGAAGCGGGATCTTTTCTTCTAAAGGATACTACAGCTAAGTATGAGCTAATGGACACTACAACTGCTGAAGGACTCGCAGAGGTTAATGAGTTTATAAAGTACAAAGCTAATAAAAGAATATTTATTTTAAAGGATACAGATTTACTTATAGACTATGTAGAGCAGACCTCACACTTACACTTGACTCAAACTGATATCTTATTTGATTCTCCAAAGACTAATAAGACACTGCCTTTACTAGTTCGACAGATACCCTTCTATATTATGTTGTATCCTAGTAACAGAACAGACTACAATATTTTTAACGACAGTTCTCAAATTGATGAAATCTCCACAGACGGGTCTATTAGTAGAAAATTAGTGTGTCTTCCCGTTCTTACGCCAGAGTTTACAAAAGGGCAAACTAATAAATTTATAAGATATAGCACAGCGGGTAGGGATGCCCAAGATATTTTAGGTAATCCTGACTCGCAAGCTAGGAAATCTGTTGTAGATCCTACAGACCCTGTGTTTCAAACCGCATACAGAAGGAGGGGCAAGTATATGCCTTCTAGCGAATACGATCACGACAGAGCCAAAACAGGTTTTAGAGTTGTTCGAGAGATTGTAAAGGAGCTAGACAACAACTACGAACTCTCTGTAAACGGGGTTGGAAAAACCTTAACCGAATTCGATGTTTTTAGTAGATTAAATTTAAAACAATTCAATGTATTATCTATATTGGAAAACTTTGATCAAATTTATAAATCAATCCGTAATGGATTAATAAATCAAGTTAAGTTAATACCTCCAGTGGGTAAAGCAGATAACAGGATAGTTGTTAATAAAACACAATTAATTCAAAGAAAAACCACTGCTGGCGTGGATACCTTTAAGCAAATTAAGGCTACCAATGACGGTCAAAATATAATCAGCCCTGATGAAAGTGGCAAAGGAGGATTATCCCCCGCTGCGAGTTAATCGAGGTGTTTTTTATGGTACTCCTATGGGACTCCTGAAAGATTACAAATAAAGTTATACCAAATTCCGAACTGGGTTTCTATATATTGTGACGGGAATCAAT